>Ga0209628_10000476_pt1 | contig 24494 bp, 14 predicted proteins | sample TergutCu122P4_FD_187285 | JGI IMG/M metagenome (GOLD analysis project Ga0209628, IMG submission 187285) | Cubitermes ugandensis P4 segment gut microbial communities from Kakamega Forest, Kenya - Cu122 P4 (SPAdes) (version 2) | ecosystem: Host-associated > Arthropoda: Insects > Digestive system...
GAGACCGTCATTTCGCGATGCTCCATTCCGGCTTTTATTCATCTCCCCCAATAAAAGCCGGAATGAAGCGAAGCGAAATGACGGTAAAATCAGTAAAAATCGTAAACTTGTCGACGGACTGGAATCAACCGGAAAAAAGCGCAAGGCAGGTACTTTACTGGTGATTTTTTGGTAGAATGGGCGTTCTGTTGTGAACAAGTTGCCAGGCCCGGAACTGGAATCGAGTCAAAACCATTTACAGTGAAATCAATTAAGGAACACTTCCATGAAAACGAACCAACAAACTTCCCGTCGTGATTTTTTAAAAGCAAGCTCCGTACTCGGCGTAACGGCCCTCGGCGTTTCCACGGTCCGAAACGTCCATGCGGCAGGGAGTGACGTCATCAAAATCGGCTTGATCGGCAGTGGCGGTCGCGGCTGTGGTGCCGTCCAGGACGCCTTTCAAGCAGACCCGAACGTCAAACTCGTCGCCATGGCGGACACCTTCGAGGATCGTGTCAAAAATCCCAGGAACACCCTCAAGGAAACCCATCCGGAACGGGTGGACGTTCCCGACGACCGCTGTTTTTTCGGTCTGGACGGGTACAAAGGTGTCATTGAACATTCCGACGTGGTGTTGATCGCTTGTGCGTCACGGTTCCATCCGAAATACACGTTGGAGGCTGTTCAGGCGAAAAAACATCTTTTCGTCGAGAAGCCGCATGCTTTGGATGCCGCCGGAATTAAAATCGTACAACAAGCGACGGAAATCGCCGCGAAAAATAACACGGCCATCGTTTCCGGCCTCTGCTATCGTTACGACACGCTCCGCCGGGAAGCACTTGCGAGGATCGCCGACGGTGAAATCGGTGAAATCACAGCGGTCCAGTCGGATTATATCCGTATGCCGTACAGCCTTGTTACCCGACGTCCGGAATGGTCGGAAACCGAGTACCAATTCCGAAACTGGTATCACTTCACCTGGCTGGCCGGCGACGAGATTTTGCAATCGTTATTGCACAATATCGACTCCGTGATGACGGCGTTCGGCGAAGAAACGCCCGTGAGTGCGTATGGAATCGGCGGACGGTCCTCCATGTTCGTCGAACCGATGGGAGACCAATTCGACCACAGCGCAATGGTCCTCAACTTTGCGGACGGGCGGCGGATTTACGGCATGACCCGGACTGCGATCAACTGTTTCAATTCGAACAAAGATATTTTTCACGGCACGAAGGGACGTTGCTATTTCAACGCAACGGGAAAACCGTACTTGACCGACCTGAAAGAGAACAAAACCTGGATCGGCGGGGAACGGGAGCGAGGCATGTACGTCCAGGAGCATTATGAATTGCTTCAATCGATTCAAAACGGGAAGCCGATCAATGACGGTACCCGCATGACCCGGACCACGATGGCCGCGATTCTCGGTTTCATGGCTTGCCGCAGCGGCAAAGAGGTTTTCTGGGAGGAAACCGTGAAAGCCGGTGCCGTTTTCGGACCAGCGGAAGCGGACATATCGCTGACAATGGAACCGCCGCTCCGACCGAACGCCGACGGACTTTATCCGCTTTCGGTGCCGGGAGTATCGCAGTGATTCGTGGTTAGTGACACGTACTCCAATTTCCGATTTCCTCTGCTGTTTTGAGTCCCCAATTTGTTTACGGTTTGAGATGATGAAACATCGATTATTCTATCCGGTAGCAATCGTTGCAGTGTTGCTCATGGTTGTTACCACGCAAGGGCAATCGCCGGACGTGGTGCCTAATACGCTTTCCGGCGTTAAGGCGACGTATGCGGCCCCTCCACGTCACAGCGACGGTTCCATCAACATGGAACAATTGCTCAAGGAACTGAAAGACATCCATGCCAACACCTATCATTGGCTTATCGCCTACAACGATTATTTCGGGTTGGAGTACGTGAAACGTTTCCTGCCGATGGCCGCTCGTGAAAATATCAACGTGTGGGTAACGGTTTTGCCGCCATCCGAGCAGCCCGCTTTGGGTTGGTCGGAACCGCACCGTCTTGATTTCGAAAAATGGGCCGAAGAATTAGCCACGCTAAGCCTGGAGCATAAAAACCTGGTGGCGTGGAGTGTCGATGATTTTGGACACAACCAGGGCTTTTTCGGCCCCAAATACCTGGATATGTTTCTCGGGAAAGCAAGGGCGATCAACCCGAACTTCAAGTTTGTGCCGTGCATTTACTATTCCCAGATTACAGAGGCTTTTGTAACGAAATATGCTTCTCGTATTGACGGAGTACTTTTTCCCTACCGTGCCGAATCGGACAAGGCGAATCTGAAAGACCCAAGTTTGATCGGGAAGGAAATTGCGGAAATCCGCAGCAGAATCAAAAGAGAGATTCCGGTGATCGTGGATATTTACGCTTCGAGGCACAGCAGTTTGGGAGACTCCACTCCCGAATATGTTGCTACGGCATTGGAATTGGGCATGAAATCGGCGGATGGTGTTACAATCTACTGTCATCAAAGTCCGGTAACATCACCGGAGAAATATCGTGCCATTGGTGAAGTGTTCGGGCAAAGGCCGGACTTGATGACTTTTCTCGACGAACAGGGCAAACGTCAAAAAGTTCAAACGGAAAAAGACTGGAAAGAACGGCGTCGGGAGATTCTTGACGCCATGCAGGAAGTCATGGGGCCTTTGCCGGACCGGGACAACCTTCCGCCCTTGGACGTTCAGATCATTCACGTTCAGGAAGAAAAAACTTTTGTACGAAAAACGATTCGGTTTACGGCGGCGGAAAATGAATTCGTGCCAGCCTACCTTTACCTTCCGCTTCGGGATGGGAAAAGCGTTTCGGAAAAACGTCCGGCAATACTTGTTCCCCATGAAACCAGCGATTTGGGAAAACGCTCAGTGGATGGTGAACGTTCTGTTCCCAATCGGGCTTATGCCCGTGAACTTGCCAGGCGGGGATACGTCGTGATTGCTCCTGATTATCCCGGTTTCGGGGAGTTGCAAGACTACGATTTTCAGTCGGCCCGATACGCTTCCGGCACTATGGCGGGGATTTTCTATCATACAAGGTGTATCGATCTGTTGCAGAGTTTGGACGAGGTCGATCCCGACCGGATTGGTGTCATCGGTCATTCTCTCGGCGGCCACAACGCCATGTTCGTCGCCGCGTTCGATCCCCGCATTCAGGTGATCGTCGCAAGTTGCGGATGGACGCAGTTCGCAAATTACGATATCGGTCCCGCTGCAATACAGCGTTACGGAAGCCGCTTGGGACCGTGGGCGCAAGATCGGTACATGCCGCTTTTCCGGGAAAAATTCCAACTGGACGAAAAGCGGATGCCGTTTGAATTTCACGAGGTCATTGCGCTTTTCGCGCCCCGGCCTTTCTTCTCCAACTCGCCGATTCACGACGCCAATTTCGACATCGTCGGCGTTCGGAAAGGAATCGAACTCGCCTCGCAGGCCTACGCCTTTCATCATGCGGAAAACAACCTCCAGGTCCGTTATCCCGAAGCGGAGCACGACTTTCCTCCCGATGTCCGACTTGAAGCCTACCGGTTTATTGATCGGGTACTCAAATTTCAACCGGACTTGGACGATTGCCTCATGCCCGTAAATCCTTAACTTCAGGGCACCTCTTAAAATCATCAAATTTCGCATTTTTTGGAGTCGAACGATCAAAATTTCCGTTCGAGAAATATTTTTTCGTCCAATCTCACGAAATCAGGCGAAATTTGGGTCATTTTTGCTCGTTTTCACCTCTTTTCGCCTCCGCCAGTTGGCCTCGGCTCGCACCTTCAGCCCTGTTTCACCCGTTTCGGACGCTTCAAACTTACCAATCGACTCATATTGTACATTAAATTCCGCATCCCAATCCAAAAATTCGCCCTCCCAAAACCAATACTCCGTAACACCTCGTTCCCCATTCGCATCTTTTGCGCTCCGAAAATGTGCTCCACCCGACAACGAACACTCGACTTCACCCGGTTCATCCTCTTTTGCTCTTCCGTAATGGTCATCGTTCAGCTCGTTCATTGCGGGACAGTGAAATATCGGCGTCAGTTTCTTCCTGACAGCGAGAGGTAACTTTCGTAACGCCGCATGTCGATTCTTCCGTCGGCTGCCGCGTTTTTGACGGCGCAGTCTGACTCGAACGAATGAGTGCAATCGGGAAAGCGGCATTGATTTTCGTACGGAACAAGTTCCGGATAGAACGCAAGCACCTCTTCCGGGATAATATCCCAAAGGGCAAATTCGCGTATGCCCGGCGTATCGATCACGTATCCACCGAACGACAGTTTCAGCAGTTCCGCCGTCGTTGTCGTGTGTTTTCCCTTTTGGTTTTCCAGCGAGATTTCACCGATGCGAAGATTGAGGGCGGGGTCCAAAACATTTAAAAGCGACGATTTGCCGACGCCGCTTTGACCGCAAACGACGCTTTCCCGGTCTTGTACGACCCGGCGCAATCGTCCAATCCCGAACCCGGTCGTCGCGGAAAGTGGTATCACTTTGTACCCGATCTGCGAGTAAACGCCGATGATCGGTTGCAGCGTTGCGGGATCAACCAGATCGATTTTATTGATACAGATAATCGGTTTGATCCCGGACCGCTCCGCTGAAACGAGAAACCGGTCGATCAAATTCGGTTTCAAAACCGGTTCCGCCGCGCTGGTGATAATCAGAATTTGATCGACGTTCGTAACGATCAACTGTTTGCGATTCTTGCTCCGCCGGGAAATCGCTCCGGTTCGCGGCTCAATGCGTTCAATCGCCCCCTCAAGCCGCTTGTGATGCGGCACCGGACGGAAAAGCACATGGTCTCCCGTAACGACGACGTGTCGTTGGTCGGTCGTCATCGTCCGGAGCACTCGCCGGGTGGTGCATTGGTAAATATCGCCCTGTTCGTTTTCGACGAAACTGACCAGTCCGTGAACGCGAAGCACCCGGCCTTTTTGACACGTTGTGGTATCACAAGCGGGCAAGGCGGCAAAACCGAGGTCCTCCGTCTGTGACGGTTCGACTTCCGCCGCAATCACGGTCCGACGGCGCACCAGTTCCCCTTTACCGCTGATGCGTTCTTCGAGAACGGGGGCTTCCTGCTCGAAACCGTGATCCTTGTACTGTTGCGTCCAATCCTTGACTCGCGTCCGCTCCAGACGGTTTTTGCGAAATTCGACCCGGACTTTTTGATTCTTTGGGGACATTGACAATTTACTCCTGTAACCCTATTTTGTACCTTGTTTTTTCGGTAAAGCAACCTCTTGGAAAATAAGAAACCGTTTACACTTTGAATAACGATGTCAAAAGCACTTGTCACCGGGGCAAGCGGGTTCATTGGACGGCATGTCGTTCCGCATTTGATCGAAAAAGGGTACGATATTCGTTGCCTCGTTCGGCCCGCGTCCGACCGGAGCTTTTTGGGACAGTTTCCCGCTGAATTTGTCGAGGGGGACGTTACGGATTTCGAATCGCTTTGCAAGGCGGTCGATTCGGTCGAGTTCGTGTTTCACCTCGCCGGAGTCGCTCAAGTCGTTTCCAATTGCCGGTTCTTCAAACTCCACACGCAAGGAACGGTCAACGTCGCCCAAGCATGTTTGCGAAGGTCGAATCCGCCGCGTTTGATTCACGTTTCCTCGCTTGCCGCAATGGGACCGGCACGGGACAAAAAACCGACTCTGGAAACCGCTTTTGCCCGACCGGTTTCGCCTTACGGACGTTCCAAACACCTTGCCGAAAAGGAACTGGGGAACCGGGCCGACCAACTTCCGTGCTCCATCGTTCGTCCGCCGTATGTGATCGGCGAAGGGGACCACGCCAGCATTCCGCTGTTTCGGATGATTTACAAACAGCATATTCACCTGATTCCCGGCTTTTTCAACAACCTTTATTCGTTCGTTCATGCGGAAGACCTGGCACACTTGCTTGCGTTGGTCGCCGAAAAGGGGGAATTGCTCACGAAAAACAGCTTGCCGGGTTCGCCGCGAGACGACTCGCCTCAACGCGGCTTGGGAATTTACAATGCGTCGTGCGGCGAATTGATCAAGTTCGGCGATTTCGGACGAATGATCGCTCAAGCGTACGGGATCGAAAAAATCCGGATCATTCACGTTCCGCCGTTGGCTTGTGTCGGTGTCGGTTTGTTCTACGAGGCGGTCAAAAAACTCACCGGCAAAACCGTGCCGTTCGATTGGAACAAGATTCGGGAAGCTCTTCGCGGCCCCTGGATTTGCGACGACACAAAAACGCGAACCCAGCTCGGTTTCGTTCCGCAACCGTTCGACAAGCGCATCGAACAAACGGTACGGTGGTATCGGTTTTGAGGGCATCGGGCATCGGGCATCGGGCATCGGAAATCCTTCTTCTATGCCCGATGCCCGATGCCCGATGCCCTACCCCGACTCTTATCTTTGGAAAAAACACAAAGATCAGGTAATTTTTATCGTTTGTGCTTTACAGATAAGCTATTATACGATAACTTAGAGGCATTGGAGGGTGCGTCTGCGGTCTCCGGTCTTTTCTGTTGCTTTGGACAGGTGGGAACCTGTCGCTTTTTCAATGGATTGCGCTCGTTTACGCTTCCTGTTTTAGTTCTATCGATTATGATGCGTTCGATCACACATTCCACACCGTATTGGGCTGCCCTCTTTTTGGCCCTGTGCCTTCCCGTTTGGGGACAAGAGGAACAATCCGGCCAATCGGGAGAACCGCAAGAAACGATTTCTTCCGAACAAACGGCCCAAGCAAAAGATTACGGACAACTTCTCAATCCGAGCGTTGCGGACCGGATCGGATTGACCGATGCTCAAAGGGACGAAGTCCATCGTCTTATGGTGCAGCGTTCACAAGCACACGCTGCCACCAATGTCGACGACATTGAAGCCCAGAAAAAAATCAATGCCGAAAGCAATGAAAAGCTCAAAGCGGTTTTGACGCCGGTGCAGCAACAGATGTGGCCCAAGGTTTTTGAGCCGGTCGGTTTGCGGGCGAATTTTAAAGATCAACCGTGGGAGCAGGTTTTGCGTTACTTCGCCGATAAGGTCGGCAAAGGTTTGACGATGGAAGCCCCGCCGCCGGGAACGCTTACCTACAGCAGCCCCGGCGAAATCACGCCTTTGGAACTGCTCGACAAACTCAATCAGCGGTTGCTGTATCGCGGGTATACGTTGCTCAACAACGACCACAACCTGATTCTTCTCAATTTGAAGAAGGATCCTTTGAATCCGCAATACCTGCCGAAAGTCGATAAGACGACAATCGACAGGCACGGCGACTTCGAGTTTGTCGCTTATACGCTGCCTCTGGAACGCCGGGACATCGCTGACGTTAAGCAAAAGATAGGCCCGTTTCGGGGGGAATACCACCGGATCATCGACCTGCCGGGCAACGCGCTCTTGATTATCGATACGGTTTCCAACATCAAGTTGCAGGAAAGCGTCGCACTCGCGGTCCATAATCCGCCCGTACCTCCTCCGCCACCCCCGCCCCCTCCACCGGCACCGCCTAATATGTGGAAGGAATATGAACTTGCGAAAAGCGATATTGGGCAAGTTGAGGAAATTTTGAAAAATTTCATGGGAATCAGTGGTGTCAAAGAAGGGAACAAACTCTACTATTTCGTTACGGAAGCGCAACACGCACAGATTCGATCCATGATCGACATGTTCGAAAAAGGGCGGGAAGGACAACAGAAGCCGATACTCCGAACGTATTCGATGGAAGGGCTGATCGACACGACGCCGCAGTCGATTATCATGCGGACGTGGATGCAGGCACACGGATTCAACGTGAATACGACGGAAAATTTCGGCACGGCGGTCATCAAACTCATTGAGAAAATCGCTCCCAACGCCAGTGTTGCGGAGAACCAGGTCTCCAACAAGTTGTCCGTGTTCGCAACCGAGGAAGACCATACGAAAGTCAAAGAGCTGTTCGAGCAGCTTCAAAGCAGTGAAGCACTGCCGGAGTTCACGCCGATCCTCAAAATCTATTCGCTCGGCAATCCGCAAAGATCAGGCACCCCGTTGGCGCGAAACCGGGAACCAGGCGTGAGCCGAATGGGGGATGAGATCGAGGCAATCCTGAAAAAGATCGCGCCGGGTATCCAGTATTACGCTTATGAACCGCGTCGGGGACAAGCGTTTATCGTTGCTTTGCAAAAGGAACACGAGATTATCGAACAAACGCTTGCGGAATTCGAGGCCCAGGTGGTTCAGGACGACGACCGGGTTTTACGCATGTATCCGGTTACGCCAGTACAACTCCAGCGGTTCAAGTTGGTGTTTGAACAGGTGCGTCGTGAACCGGAAATGCGGGACGTTGCCGAACTGAGCGATGGACGCGCAAACCAATTGACGATCTGGGCAACGCCGGGGCAGCAGGAGAAGGTCCAGGGGATTCTGAGACAAATTGCCAATCAGGGAAGCGTCACGGAGGAGTCCGGCGAAGGAACGCTGGAGGCCGGATTCGGACCGATGGAACTTGCTGTGATACCACTGCGCAATGCGAACGTCTATTACGTTCGGGCAGTGCTTATCAACATCATTCCCGGTGCGGAAATCACGTATGATTATCCGTCGAACCTGCTTTACGTTTACGGAACGACGCAAACGGTTGCGCTGGTTCGCAAGGCCGTCGAAGGAATGGAAACCGAACAGGAAAACACGGTCCGCTTCTTCCCGCTCTCGCAGGAAATTCCGCAAGAAGTCCAGCAAACGTTCCAAACCGTCGCCCCGAAAGCGAAGACCGTGTTCGACAGAAAGAACATGCGGCTCATGGTTTACGGGCCGAAAAAAGACGTTATGGAAATCGAGAAGGTTCTCGACGCTCACGATGCGACGGGCCCGATTTTCCCGGACGCGTTCCGGGTGCTCACCGTCGTCCGCGATTTGCCGAACGAGCTTTTGGATTTCGTCCGAAAAACGTTTCCGAAAGCGAACATCAATTTCAACCGTAACGAGCGGCAGGTTTTGATTAGCGCACCGGAAAACGAACAACTTCCGATTGCGAAGCTGATTCTCGAAATGGAAGAGTCGCTTCCGCCGGAAGAAACGACGCAGTATTATCCGACCGACAAAGCGATTCCGGACCATTTGATCACGCTGATTCGGGAATCGACGAAATCGCTCGGCAACATCAGCGAAATCAAGCGGGACGACAAAAATCCGAAACTGCTCGTTGTTCGAACCCGTCCGAATCTTCATGCGGAAGTCAAACGGCTGCTCGACAACCGCGACGAGCTTCTGCCGGAAATCGAAACGAACCGGTTCCACAGTTTTCCGATTACGGAAAGCATCCGTCGTCGGTTTGACGCCGTTCGGGACGAATTCATTAAGCAAAACGGCGATTTTCGCACGTTAAACGAGGACCGCAAGGACATCCTTTCCGTTTGGGCGACACCGACGCAGATTCATTTGCTCGACGAGTTGATTTCGGAACTCGGCAAGGAACGGGCACCGGAAATGGTCGAAAAGCAGATTTTCCACTCGCTCAAGTACGTCGAACTTGCGTTCGTCCGTCAGATGCTTGAAGAGATTTATCCGGGCACGAAGATCAACGAGGACGCCGCGAACAACCGGATCGTCGTTCGTGTTCGCCCGGAATTTTACGAAGGAGCGAAGGAGTTGCTCAAGCAGCTTGATTCCCGGGACGAAGATTCGCAGCGGCGTTATCCGAAAACGTACGAAATTGACGGGCTTTATACGGTTGACGCCCGCGGCAATTATTATTCGCCGTATACGCTGATGAGCGAGGTCCAAAAGACCGTGCCGCAAGCGAAGGTTCGTTACGATTATTACACCGGTCAAATCGTCGTTTGGGGAAACGACGAAGAACACCAAATCGTCGGCGAAATGTTTTCGGAAGTTCAAAAGGACGGCGACAAAACGAAGCGGTTTGAAAAATTCCCGCTCCGCCGCGCCGCGCCGTCCACGATTCTCAGCATGATTGCCCGGCTTTACCCGACCGTCCGTACGCAATACGATTACACCACGCTGTCGATCATCGTCGAAGGGGGACGGTATCAGATTGAATCGATTGAAAAGTTGATCGAAAAGCTCGATCCGGCGGAACCGGGACCGACCGATCCGGTCGTCCAGTTCTACAAGTTAAGCTCCAAGCCGGACGACACGCTTGTTTCGACATTGCGTCAGATCGTTCCGACCGCGCAAATCGTCCCGGACCGTGACGCCAAACAGTTGATGATTATCGCCAAGCCGCATGAGCACGCGATTCTTGCACGAAATATCGAGTCGATTCTCGAAACGTTTACGCAACCGGAAGAGCCGATGCTGTTCATTTACCCGGTGAGCGGCAACCAGCGGGCGCAACTGGAAGCGTTCCAGAAAACGGCGGGGGAAGAACTCAAGGAGATGAAAATCATGCCGGAGTCGCGGCCGGACCAGTTGATCATCCTGGCCAGGCCGGTCGAGCATGATTTGATTTCGTCCGTGCTCCAAATGTTCCAAACGGCTCAGGAAGGGGTGTTCGAGTTGAAGATGCGCCCTTTTACGCTGGTCTTCCTTGATCCGCAACTTGCCCAGGACGTGCTCAAACAGGACCATCCCGAAGCGAAGATCATGTTCGACGCGAATGGAAACCGGCTTCTCGTTTGGGGGACGGAGCAGACGCTCACGAAAGTCGCCGACACGCTCAAGAAAATCGACACGAGTATCATGGACGAAACGCAACCGCGATTCGACAGCTATACGATTGACGGAATTCGTTTCGATAATTTCATTTATCGTTACAATGCGTTTTATCAATTGCGTTTACAATTGTTGCAGATTGCCCCGAACGCCAAGTTTTTTCCCGGTACGAATTATTACCGGATGATCGCCTGGGGGACGCCGGAGGAATTGTCGCGGATTCAATTGGCACTGGAAAAAATCGGATACTCCAACAACCCGGAAGAGCAGCCGACCGTCGAGGTTTTCGACCTGAAAGCGACGGATTCGACAATTGTTGACACCATTTTGGTCCCGATGGTTCCGGACGCCGTAATCCGGTTCGACGAAACGACCGGAAAGATCGTCGTCTTTGCCCGACCGAGGGAAATGAGCACCGTCAAAGCGACGATGGCGCACCTGGAACGTTCCAACGTCGATAATCGCCTTCCCATAACTTATGACATCACGGAGACGAAAGCGGAAATCGTTTTGGAAACGATCAAGAACGTTTATCCGAGTCTCAAGATCACGAAAGACCCGGCAAACAACCGGCTGATGGTCTGGGCGACGCCGGAAGAACATGTCCGGGTCGGCGAAGTCGTCGAGCAGGCGAACAAGGAACCGCTCGGCGACGGTGCGGAAAGATTCGTCGCTTACACAATTACGAGAATGGATTACAAGACGGTCATCGAAATGATCCGGGGGATGTTCGAGGAGGAAGCCCAAACTTACGGCGATACGACCAGCGATCGAATCATCATCAAAGCGAGCGGTCGTATTCACAAGCAGATCAAGGAGCTTCTGGAAAGCGTCCAGACGAGAGACGACAAATACCGCACGAAAATTCAGATTTACCCGCTCGGCAAAGCGGATTTTGTCTTGGTCGAAGTCTTGATGCAATCGCTCTTTCCTATGGGGAGATCGCTCACGCCTCGTGAAATCAGAAATCAGACGATGGGTTCCTCGCAGTCTTTTTCGTATTGGGATTACTGGGAGATGCAGTCCGGCAGGTCCGCCACCGACCTGTACGCAAGTTTTTACGCCAACCAGGAGGCTCTGGGGGCTTCGGCAAAGGAAGGACGCCCCTTTTACCGGGTTGACCCCAAAACGCAGGTCGTCATCATCGTTGCGACCGAAGAGGACCAAAAACGGGTCGAAGAGGCGATCAAAACGCTTGTTACGCTTTCCGAGGGGGCGGAAAAAGTGATTGCGAGAGTTTTCAAGGTGGAGACGGACTATTGGTATTTGCGAGGACATTTTCAACGGCTTGCCCCTTCCACGATTATCGCATCGGTGGAGGATATGAACTGGCACGATTTTGTCGCAATCGGGTTGGAATCGGAATTGGAAAAAATCGCACAATTCGTCGATGAATTCAACGAGACCGCCCGGGGCGCGGGTGCCAAAGAAACGTTTGTAATTACGATTCCGCCCGGTTCGCGGTACAGCCGGGAGCGAATCATGAAAATGATGATGTTCGTGTTGGATGAAGATATTGACCCCTGGTCCAAAAGGCAGGGGATAACGTCTCCTGCTCCGGTGGAAGGAGCGGAACCGAACCAGATCGTGTTCATGACCAAGAAAAGCAAGTACGAAAAGATCAAAAAAATGGTCGAGGAAATCTGTACGCCGTCTCCCGACGGAGAGCAAACGGTCTATAAGCTGTACCCTGTCAATCATGTCAGCGTGGAGGATGCCCAGCGTTGGTTACTGGATATCTGTCCGAATATTACGTTTGAAACCGACACCGCCCGCCGGACCGATTTTTACACCGGTCAACCGCTCCCGGCACGGACGCTGCTCATCCTTGCGGCACCGATTGAGCATATTGAAATTGAAAAGGCTCTCTCCATCATCGACCAGGAACATCCGGCGGAGTTTGCCCGATATCCGAAAGTCTACACCTTTCAGGAATCGAGTTCTTATACCTATTTTTGGATGGTTCGCCAAATTTTTCCGAACGTCCGGTTTCTCCAAAGCAACACGCACGACTTCATCGCTTATGCCAACGCCTCCGAACATGAGCGGCTGAAAAAATTCGTCGATGAGGCCAACGGGCAAGGGCCGTCCGGCAGCGTTCGGCAATTTAACGTACTGAAAATTCCCGAAGGAACGCGGCATCCCCGGCAAACGTTCATCAGCTTGATCGCTGCCTATTTTCCCTCGCTTTACCCCTCCCCCAGTTATGAACCCAACCAGATCGTGGTGTACGGACACGAATTCGAACGGGAAAAAGCACAGCAATTGATCGACAGAGCGTGCGAACCGGCTACGGACGGCTCGCAGTCGAAGCCCCAATTCTATTCCGTCAAAAACATCCCGGTTGCCACCGCAATTTATTGGATTAACACCATTTATCCCAATGTCGAATGTCAGGCCGATGGACGCCCTGATCCGGTTCACGGCGTCAATTTCATCGCAACGGCAACGCCGCTGGAACACTTGATGATCGAGAAATTGTTGGGGGAAGTGGACAAGGACATTCCGGCGGAACTGAAACCGGTTCCGCGATACTATCCGCTCGAAAACATCACGCCGGGAATGTATTGGAACGTTTACTACGCACTTTACAATGCGTTTATGTACGAATTGGCGATGTATCCTGCGGCGGACCCGGCGAAGTCCGTGATTATGATCGTCGCACGGGAAGAGGTGCATCAAAAGATTGAAGCATTCCTGAAAAAACACCTGGAAGAGGAAGATTCCCGCAAGCCGGCAATGCAAACGTATCAACTGACGAAAACGAAAACATACTACGCTCAAATCCTCCCGATTCTCGTGCAGACCGTGTCGCCGACGTGTACGATTACTCCCGGTTCCTCGCCGGACGTGATTCATGTGTACGGTTCGCCGAAAGACCAGAAAGCGGTCGCCGAAACGATCCAAAAACTCGAAGTGGCCGCAATGCAACGCTCGGAACTCGACAAGGAGGGATTCGTTTCCGGCTTCAAAATTTACCGGATCGACTCGCAAACCGCCTATCAGGCTTATTATGCGATCCAGTTGCGGTTCCCTACGGCTTATGTTTATCCAACTTCGGCGGAGCAGATTATCGCCTGGGCGTCTCCGGCAGACCATGAGCAAATCGAAAAAATGATCGGATCGATCAGCGAAGCGTATCCGCAACCGGAGATGAGAACGTACTTCTTCCAGTACATCCCGATTGGAGATGCGTATCCATTATTGTCCCGGATTTTTCCAGCGACGCAAGTTACACTCGTTCCCCGACCCGGCACGGGCGACTTGATCGTCTACGCTTCGGAAGAGTACCAGGAGAAAGTCGCCAAATGTATCGAACATCTCGACAAGGAACGCCCGGCGGAAATGAAGCAGTACGCCGTCGCTTACGACTTGAGCGAGTTCTCCCCGCTGGCATGGTCGAATATTCGTGCAAATTTTAAGCTGGCGGTTCCGTCCTGTACGATTTTGCCGACGACGACCGTGTCGCAGTTCGTTGTGTTCTGCCGGGAATCGGAACACAAGGAGATTGCCCAGATTATTGAAACGATGATGCAGACGAATCCGCAGTCGCAGTTGCGGATGCAATCGTACACGATCAAAACGGCGACCGCACAGCAGGCGTACTCGCTTTTGGCCTCCATGTTTCCGCCGCCGAACGTGCAGTACGGTTACGGTACGGATAAACATCACCTTCTCATCCGGGCCAGCGAATCGGACCATGTGAAAATCCAAAACGCCGTTGACGAGATGAACAAAATCGATCCGAACCGCGTAACGCAAAAAGTGTACCGGTTTCAACGCGCCCTTCTCAGCACGGCGTACCAGATGATTAAGGCGAATTATCCGGCGGCTGACGTCGTGATGGACTCGTATGGCGACATGCTCCTGGTCGGCGCAACACCGGACGAACATAATGAAATCGAGGAGCTTGCCCGGGAAATCGACGCCGAAGACCCCGACACGCAAACGACGTTAAAAATTCACAAGACCGGAAGCGTCGATGCCTACACGCTTTACAGATCGCTCTCGATTTTGTATGCGACAAACCCGCGATTTCGAATCTATCCTGACGTGAACAGTAAAACGCTCACCGCGATTGCGACACCGCAACAGCATCAATTCATTGCCGGTTTGATCGAACAAATCCAGAGAGGCGGGTTGGCTGATCCGACGTTGACGCTCAAAGTGATTCCATTGCAGCAGCGCAGCAGGTACGAAATCGAACCAATGCTTCGCAAACTCTTCAGCGACAAAGGAATCGATATCGACCTGATCTGGGATTACTGGTCGGACAGCGTCGTCATTTACGCCCGGCCGGAGGAAATCGCCCTGGCGGAGCAGTTCGTCGAAGCGACGAAACGTCCTGAACAAATCGTCGAGTGGTTCGAATTGCTCAAAACGGAACCGGAAACGATCACCGCCGCCTTGTACCAGCTTTTCTCGAACGTGAACTACACCAACAGGCCGAGTGTGATACCGGACTACAACACGAATGTGATTTTCGTTCGCGGAACACAGGAACAGGTTGACCGGATTCGGAATATGCTGATCGAGATGGGGGAAACTCAACTGCTGAGAAAACGAACCCCGTTCGCTCCGCCGCAGATTCCCGAAGACACCACCGGCGGCTTCAATCCGGCACCAGCGGAAAACGCCGGTGTCCTTAGCCGGGAATCGGGAATCATACGGACCCTCCGGCTCGACGGTTCCTTGACGCCGGAACTCGAAAGAAGACTCACGGACGAACTCCGGAAAAAAGGGATTGATCTCAAGATCAAGCGTCCGGTGGAGGAACAAAAATCGAACGAAAATTCCTCCGAAAGCGAACCTGATCCCGGAGCGTCAGGCATTTTGCCGGAACGGGAGATGCCGGTTGCGTTTTTCCAGATTCCGCCGAAAGAGGAGACGGAGGAAAAGGAAACGCCGGTCGAATCGCAAGCCTCGGCGTATCTGGTCGTCAACAGGGATGGTACGATTACGCTCATGGCAAGCGACCCGCAAAAACTCAACGAGGTCGAAGACAACCTAAAACTGTTGACGACACGGGTATTTGCAACCGGTAAGGATTGGACGATTTTCATGGTCCGTGAAGTCAGTGCCCAAGTGGTCCTTTACCGCTTGCAGTTCATGCTTCAACACCGCTTGAAAAGTGCCAGTACCACTACCAGCACCACGCCAGGCTACGGCTACGGTAGCGGCAGCGGGTACGGAGCACCACGAACCGGAACGCTTACGTTGAGCCTGGTTCCAACGATGAACGCAATCAAGGCACAGGGAACGAAATTGGATCGGGAAGAAGTCGAAAGACTGCTGGAGGAGCTGGACAAGTCGCAGTTGGCCGTCGAGGGCTTGCCGAAAAAGCCGGAGAACGTTTATATCAAAAATATTCAAGCGTCGGAGGTGATGCAACAGATGTTGGCCGTTTACGGTGCGCAAATGAGAAGAACACCTCTTCCCAGCGGTGAATATCCGCGAATCCAGTTGAACAGCACGAACAATTCGATTGACATTTTCGCACCGGAGCCGTTGTGTACACAATTGAAGGAATACGCCAAAGAACTGGACGAAGACGCCCCGACGAAACAGGTGGAAAAAATCCACGTCATTCGTCCGGAAAAAACCAATTCCGCAACGATTCAGGCGGCCATCCAGAGGTTACAGCAGTCTTCCATGCAGCGGTATCGGCTTTCCAACCCGGCTTACCCAGTCTATCCGCCGTATCCTCCGACAATGTACCCGACGAGAAGATATTGACGACGTGATTCGCCAACTTTGTTAGCGGCCTGCACTCCCGATGGACGGGGGTTATACCGTAAACGGGGGCAAGTTGCCGCTTTTTCCCAGAAAAATTTTGGTAATTTCAGGAAAAAAGCGGATTTTTTCACTTTTCCCTCTAAATACTCGTTGACAAAAATAACGATTCGTTGTACCATCGTTCAGGTCCTGCGGGGCGGACTGTCGGGGTTGCGATGAGATCGCAAACAGTGTCGTTCCGGAGTGCTTCGAATTTTTTCGATTCGTATTGTTTTTTCAACAACTTCAACAGAAAGGCTTTTCAATGAGAAAGACAAGCAGTAAGGGTTTTACCCTCGTCGAACTTTTGGTCGTTATTGCGATCATCGGTATTTTAATTGCGCTTCTGCTTCCCGCCGTTCAAGCGGCCCGTGAAGCGGCTCGTCGCATGCAGTGTGTCAATAACCTGAAACAACTCGGGCTTGCGATACACAACCACCATAATGTGCACTTTAAGTTGCCGGTCAACAGCGTCATACAGAAAATCGGATCTTATTACCATCGGTACGATACGGTACAAAGCCAGTATGGACGTTTGGGGATGGTTACGTCACTGCTCCCCTACATGGACCAGCAAAATTTGTGGGAAGCCTGTATGACGTCGCGATCCTCGAATGCTGGTGACGTCAATCCGGACTCGGGCCTCGCCCCATTAAGTACGGCAACGGGCAACTTCTACACGGCACCCGCTCCGTATGCAAACTATAACGACGATTCCCGCGATCAGCCGTGGCACAAGCAGATTCCCGGACTTGCATGCCCCTCGGATGGTTGGGCGAAGCCCGGTATGGGAAATTCCATTTGGACGAATACCGACAACCGCAATGGCCGTAACAGTTACATGGCCAGCTCCGGGGACTGGCCCGATGCGGATTGGTACTATGTCAGAAACGGTACTGAAGCGACCCAGATGACCAATCTCAGCAATTTCGTCAAAAATCAGCGAGGACCGTTCTTCGGATTGGTATTCAAGTCGATGGGAAGAGACCTTTCGCCGTGGACATTTAGTGAGCAAGCGAGGGAGTTTGGAGCAATTTCCGATGGTACGAGCAACACAATTGCTATGGCCGAAAAATGCGTCGGTAACATTGCAGGTACGCCGCTGGCCGGTACTCAGGCGGCTTATACCGCTAATGGTCCTACCCCCGGGTGGACAGCGGCAAGTCCCAGAGATGGTTTGCTTGTCAAGCGGGCCGTTGCAATTAGTCAAACCACCGCTGTTGCGGGTCAGACGGTAAGCCCAACAACTGCCGGTGTCCCCTCGAGATGCTTTGGAACTTTCGTTGCCGGTTCGCCCGGTGGAACGAAGTACTCCGTGGCGGCCCAAGGCGAAGTTGCTGGAGTTCGGTGGAACTGTGGTCTCCCCGCCTACGGTCAGTTTTCGACGATTCTCCCGCCCAACTCGCCGTCCTGCTCCGTTGACGGCGGCCAGGCTCGGTTGCTTAGCTCCGCTTCCAGTAACCACACCGGCGGTGTGAACGCACTGAAGCTTGATGGGTCGGTAAACTTCATTGCCGATAATATCAACGTCAATAGCAATGAGTCAGGAGCTGGATTGACCACGACCTCGACCGGTCTTGATCGCTTTGCCGTTGCTACAGGTGTATCTCCTTACGGTGTTTGGGGAGCGATGGGTTCTATCAACGGTGGTGAAACCAGGGTCATTCCGTAGTCAAATCAAAGCCCGAAGTGTAAGCGACGGGTGGATCACCTGTTGTGCCTTTGGCCGTTGCCTGGGCACAACATCCGACACAAAGTTATCTGCCCTTTTGGGTAAAGAGATTCATGTCAGTCACTGGAGCCGGATGTGTTTACGTCCGGCTCTTTTCAAATTCAATCGAAAGGAACAACTATGCAAAACATGCGAATCAGGATATTTCTCGCTTTGGCACTCGTGTCATGCGTTTTTTCCGGTTGCCCAGGGCCGAAGCGACCCGAGGGGATGCCTCCACTTTTCTCATGCGAAATTACGATTACTCATGAAGGTAGCCCTCTTGAAGGAGCAGATTTGCGGCTCCTGTCGAAAGATGGCATCACCAATTGGATCATCGGTGGAAGAACGAATGCAAGCGGGGTGGCGAAAATTGTGACCCATGCTCAATTTGATGGTGCGCCGGCGGGAACATATAAGGTCCTTGTGGCGAAGGGTGTAATGGCTCCCTCAAAGTTCCCGGAACCGGGTCCCGGCGCATCGGCCGAAGAAGTGTCGGCTCATGTTGACAATTTGAAGTCAGAAATCCGTCCTACGATTCAACACGTCAAGCCGGAATTCGACGATGCGGCACAGACGCCTCATTCCATTACCGTCACCAAGGGGAAAAATAAGGCAACCTTTGACGTCGGTGCGCTGATCAACCAGTAAGTCGAGAAGTATCTTGGGACTTATCCCGCGTTGTGATTCGTGAGCGGCGGGACTTGCCCTGTACGGGATTGCGTGTTGAGTTTACACCGTTCCCGCGCGGAGCAAGTTCCGCCGCTCGCTTGCGCACTTGACGGTTGCACGCTTTCCGTTTGCGACTCGTTGACGAGTTCAATCAAAATGTCAGTTTATTTGTATCTGCTCCACCAACCGCGTATGTTGACGTTTTCGGCGGAAGGATTCACCGGATCAGTGATCGTGACGGGAATGAAGGTCGCCGTGTCTTTCGAACCGGAGACCGGAGACTGTTGCTGACGATGTTGACGAAGCCACCGATGGATGGTGTCGTGAGAACACCCGACTTCCCCGGCGACCTGGGCGATGGTGGAGGACGGCGAAAGAGCGCGAGCGACGGCCTGGCGGCGAATTTTGGCGAAATAGCGAATGGGTGACATAAGAAACGGAAGGCGAAAGGAGCGAAAGCGGCCCGACGCTCGAACCGACAACCCGCCCATTATCCTATGACCACAAATTTACACACATTTTAGCAAAAGAGAGCTTGGGAAAGAAAGAAATTGCCGAACGTCTCGGTCATAAAAGCCTTTCTCAGGCACTCCATGCCGCAGTACGACAACTTACTGCCAAAGGCGTAATCGAAAGAAAAGCCAAACAGCCGTCTCCAAAAGTACCGGTTGGTAACGCCTCGATAAGGGGGCCGGAAACAATTTCCCACCCCCTTTTTTGTCGGAATACCTTGTGATGCCGTAATATCAACAACTGCCGTATTGAACGGATTCCATGATTTTACAACTGTGCCTTATCTTGGCTCTCCTTTGGAAATACTGTTTTCAACACTTCAGTTACTGCTGCTCCGTCCAATGGCCGGTTATTCGCTTTGAAGGATAACTTAGCATAGCCTTTGTACCCGCACCATGTCGGCGACGACGGGCGGCAGGAAAGGAAGTGTCTTTTCAACGATCTCAGAAGAGACCGGCTGGACTTCGTTGTACTCGGGAGCGACGGTGTGCCCCATTTTTAGATTGGGGACCATTGAGAGTCTGTAGTGAACATCCGTACTCACGAGGCCGTAGGTTACACCCCACTGGAACATCTTTTTGATGATCTGTGTCCAGCGATTAATCGTTTTCCGGGCATGACTGGCTTCCACCCATTTATCTCGAATGAAGTCCAGAGCGAGCGGCGTGAATTCATCTACTGGATTTTTGCCGTAGTATTTGACGACCGCTGAGATGGCTTTTCTGTAATGCCAGATTTCGCCGCTCGATCTGTTGTTCTTGGGCGGGTAGTATTTTTCGGCGTGTTCCAGGAACGCGGAGGCGAGCGATAGAATCGTAGTATCGTCCTGCGGCTTTGTCGGTGGCAGCTTTTTACCGTTGGCCAGATACTTGGCGATGAGCTCTTCGTATTGGCTACGGCTGGCCTTGCTGCCATACTTTCCTAAATAAATGAACTTACCATCGATTTTGCAGTAGGCTTGTCCTGTTGGCTTGTGTTTTAGGTAGCCGGGAAGATTCTTTTTGGACATGGAAAATTCCTTTCGTAAGTGGATGGAAATGGCCAAACTTGTGACCTCTTTTTAGAATAACGCGTATACTACGCGTTATTTTTGCCATCCCGGCATACAAAAGTAATTTTGTAATCATTCCTAAGTCCTTACAAAATAAGGACTTGCAAGTGGAGCGAAGGGGAGTCGAACCCCCGACCTTAGCATTGCGAACGCTACGCTCTCCCAATTGAGCTATCGCCCCATGATCGACTCTTCGTCGCACTGGAAAACCACCACGACGAACCCTCATGGTAGCCTGTTAAACAAATTTTTCAAGGAGGACTAAATTGAAGAATTGTCCGCCAGCCTTGTACGCCATGCGTTCTTCGAGGATGCGTAAAAACATTTTGCATTAGGAAGCCCGATTCCAGTATTTTTTCCGTAACTGCTGGGTCATATTCTTAGGATCGGTAACAAGCGGCAGGTCTCCTGCGATTAAAGTACACAATTACACCGTCCAACAGCGTCTTGCAAGTCAAGGGTTTCAAACATGCGGTCGGTTTCGAGGCAAAGTCCGATTTCCAGACCTGGACGAATACGCTTTGCCACTTGAATCAAGTGTCGATACCCTTTCTCTCGCAACTCTTCCGAATACCGCATTCGCCCGTCTTCTGATTTGGCCTGTCGCATGTTTTGGGCTATCACGTTGGAACCGAGTTTACGGTTCATCAATTGATGGGCCGCCTGATACGAACAGATCGCTCCGATGGTCAACCGTTGAATCGGAATTTCTTGCAGAAGTTGAGCCAAAAATTTATCGTACAATTCGATCCACCCGGCGACGGGAATAAGCGGCATTAGCACTGCCCGGACAGGATAACCGGCATCCGTACATTGCCTCATCGCCCGGAGCCGTTCGACAACAGGTGGGGTATTCGGCTCGAATTGTTCTGAAATTTTCGGCGGATGTAGCGTCCATGACAAGATTGTGTGCCCGTTATGGTTAAGATCAAGCAGGTTTTCGACATCGGCGGATTTCGTCAACAAAACCTGTCTTGCCAACGGATGTTCGGCAAAAAACGGTATCAACTGCCGCGAATATCCCGTTAAAGGATCAAGAGCGAGTCCATCCTGCAATTTGCCGTGATAAAATGCGATCGGTCTCCCTATTTTTCGTGCATTTTTATCGATTTCCCCTAATATCTCGTCGATATTTGTAAAAATCTTGACCGATGGTGAAAATTTTACACCTGGAGTACCGGCTAAATAGCAGTATGTACAACCGTAAGGACAAAAACCGTACAGCGAAAAGTGCCAGTAGTTTGGACAGGTGTTTCCCTCTTCGGAGCTTAACCGCACGGCACTCCGATGTTCGCCGATTACAAGTGTTTGCTTTCCGGCAATGTGCTGATCGAACGGTGTCGTTCCATTGATTTGGACTTTCGCATGCGAGGCGTCAGAGTGGTCTTCCACCAAAGTTTCCGGATATAGGGAAAGAATTTGTTCGGTCAAAGATCGTCCGAAACTTGTCCGGTCCCAGCCGCGAACAAGCACGATTCGCGTCGGCTCGAAACCAGCGATTCGCTTGGGTTGGTAGGCATTGTCTATGGATCGAAACAACAGACTGGTCGGCAAGGATTGGGGAAGCTAAAGGTAATAACATCAGTTCGAACTCGACTTTTCTCCATTCTACTTTTTTTTGAAAATACATGCAAGACTAAAATGAGCCTGTGATTTGTAAATCATTCAACCACCCCCTGCCCCCTCCCCTGCCCTGTTTTTCAATTCCGCCCTCCCCTTCTCTTTTACGCGGCGCACCGGCAAAAAGGACAAAACGCGACGTGTTCTCCTGCGTTTTCGTTAAATTTTCACCTCCAAAAACGCCGATAACGGTGAGGACTCCTTTTAGCCGCTATTCCACGAATGATGATGAAAACAGAAGGAAAACCCCGTCCAGCAGTGTTTCGCGCCTTGGGAAAGAGCGATCCACCGAATTGCATCACCTTGCAAGATCGGACCTTCACCCTTGCGCAGGTTTTTAAGCACGATTCTTGGGCGGCAACCGCTTTGTATGAATCCGTGGACGGCAGGAAGGTTATCTGCAAGTTCAACCGCAAACAATCGGTTTTCGGTTTTCCCATGGCTTGGATCGGGCGTTTTCTCGCAAGCCGGGAAGCGTTTTTCTACTCGACGCTGGCCGACTTGCCCTCGATTCCTCACGGATACGGTCCGGTTCAGGTCGAAGAAAAAATTCAGCACAACAGCTTCGCTCACGATTATGTCGAGGGCCGCCCGTTGCAATCGAGGGATCGGCTTCCCGAAGCGTTTTACCAGGAACTGGAAGAGCAGTTGAAGCAAATGCACGAGCGGGGAATCGCTTACATGGATTTGCACAAGCGGGAAAACATTATCGTCGGCGACGACGGACGCGGTTATTTCGTCGATTTTCAGGTGAGTTTTCAGGGTGGTTTTTGTGGCCCCCCTGCCCTGCCCCGTTGGTTTTCACCGACTTGGTATTTGTTCCGGCTTTTCAAGAAAGCGGACGAGTACCATTTGCTCAAGCACCGGTTGGCGAACTGCCCTTCCCCTGAAAACGCCGCTTACTTGGAAAAAGCGAGACCTTTCTGGATTCGCGTTCACCGTTTCTTTGCGGTACCGCTTCGCACCCTTCGTCGCCGCTTGCTGGTCCTCCTGGGGATCCGAACCGGCCAGGGAAGCGTCCAAACCGAAGCGTTCACCGAGTACGGTTTGCGCTAAGAGACACCCCCTCAGTCTGCTTGTTCGTTCAACTGTACAAAATAAGAATGCAAAAAGAAATACGTCAACTTGTTCGTCAGTTGTTTTTCAAGCAAACCCGTCGCGGTAAAGTTCCGAAAGGATGGATCGGCCTTCTTTTGTTGACCGTTTTCGGGATCATTTTGGTCTTGTCGACCCCTAAGGAACGCTCTTTGCCGTCGTCGGATCACAAATGGGGCGAAGTCCGCGTCGAACGATGCGTTGACGGCGACACGATCATCGTCGAAGGAAAAATCCGTGTCCGACTCATCGGGGCAAACACTCCGGAAACGGTCAAACCGAATTGGCCTGTCGAACCGTTTGGCCCAGAGGCGTCCGAATTTACGAAAACCGCGATTGAAAACGCCGGAAATCAGGTACGGCTTGAATCGGACGGAGACCAAACGGACCGGTACAAGCGACAGCTCGCAATGGTTTACGTCGACGGCGTGCTTCTCAACGAAGAGTTGATACGACAAGGTTTGGCCGTTGCGGAAACGCAATACCGGTACTCGAAGGAGATGAAAACCCGGTTCAAAGCCGCCGAAGAGGAAGCCAAAAAAGCCAAACGCGGAATCTGGAGTCTTACACCGTAACGCCGTGACTCCAGAACGCCTGGTTCACTTTTTCGTGCTTCGAAAGTGCCTCGACGAGCGAGTCGAGTCCTTTTTCGTCCGCCGACGAGGAATTGATGGCCGCGAGAACTTTCAGTTCGTCCCCTCCGAACGGAATGATGTCCAAACGCCGAATGAGGTAATGGCGCGTTTTGAATTCCTGCCGCAAAATTGTGAGCACTTCTTTGCCGTTTTTTCGTTCCGCAATGACAAAGACCGCACAAACTCCTTCGTGGCCGGCCAGTGTGACGGGCCGCCTGCTGATTGCGTTGGCCAAAGGGAGCAAGAGCGTATTGGTTACGAGAATGAAAAACGTCGCAATCACGGCTTCCGTGTAGAGTTCGCCTCCTGCACAAGATCCGACGGCAGCGGAACACCAGAGAATCGCGGCCGTGTTGAGTCCGAAAACGGTCCCCGCTTCCCGCATAATCACGCCGGCACCGAGAAACCCGATCCCCGACACGACACATGCGGCGACACGAATCGCCCCTTCGTCGCCGAAAAGGGTTCTTGCCATACCTACGAACACTGCCGAGCCGACCGCAACGAGAATGTTGGTCTTTAGCCCGGCGTTCCGCTGGCGGTACTGACGTTCAAGCCCGATCAATCCCCCCAGAACAAAGGCAACGGAAAGACAATAAAAAGTATCCATTCGGTTAATTACGAATTATCACTAGCGTCCAAAGGACTGAACGCAAAAACGTTTTAAGGTATTGAAATATAACAAGTTACAACTATAATCGACCTGTAAGGACTTGAAAAGGGAATGGGTTCCGAAAAATTTCCAAGTCAGGCAGGTACACATGTACGAAGGTAAAATGGTGTTCTCGCAGGTCATGGCTTTGTTGCCTTGGC
>Ga0209628_10000477_pt1 | contig 24481 bp, 23 predicted proteins | sample TergutCu122P4_FD_187285 | JGI IMG/M metagenome (GOLD analysis project Ga0209628, IMG submission 187285) | Cubitermes ugandensis P4 segment gut microbial communities from Kakamega Forest, Kenya - Cu122 P4 (SPAdes) (version 2) | ecosystem: Host-associated > Arthropoda: Insects > Digestive system...
CACCACTCACCCACCAACTGCGAATACACCTACCCCCACACCAGCACCCTCGGCGACAAAACCTCCCACTACACCATGACCGCCACCGTCACCTGGAACGTGACCTGGTCAGCCACCGACGGACAATCCGGGACCTTCACCATCGAGATGACCTCCACCAACAACCCAGCCATCCACATCGGCGAGCTACACGTCGTATTCGTACCAGACCCCACACCATTCCCAACGCCCACCGGACCCCGCTGAACCCAACCCGGCCCAGAATCGGTGCTAGGTAAACCATGCACGACCATGACAGTGTTGGTCTGGTGTGAGGCTACCGGTGACAGTGGCGGTTGGTACGTTCCTGACCACCCGACTTCGCGCCCCCACGGAATTCATACGAGTGTGGGAACCGTCCCCGGGTGGCCGGGAACCGTCCCGTTGTCTCACGTACTTCCCAACCCCCGGGCTATTGCGAAACCCCCATCCGGGCGTAATATGTCCTAAGGTTCGAATTTGGGGATTACATATGTCAGATCTTGATCCGCGCATTGCCAACCTCGCCTCCCGGTACGGTATTGCGACGGAATTCTGGGACTGGAAGGGTCACTACCGCCAGACCCCGCCGGAAACACTCATTGCTTGTCTCAAGGCCATGGACGTGCCAGTCTCGGCAGACGACTGGGTCGACACGGCCCTCATCGACGTCGACGAGCGGCCTTGGCAACAGCCTCTGCCGCCTTGTATCGTCGTCGGCCAGGACGAGGACCGCTACGTCAACGTCCACGTCACGGCGGGCAGTAACGCCCACGTGTGGGTACGACTTGAGGACGGCTCCACCTTCGCCCTCGACCAGGTGGACAACTTCGAACCGGACCGGCTCATCGGCGACCGTTGGATCGGGCGCGCCACTTTCCGGCTTCCCACGTGGGCGCCTCCCGGCTACCACACCCTCTACCTGGAAAGCCAGGACCAATCGTGGGAGACCGCCCTCATCGTCACCCCCGCCTGGGTCGGCACCCCGAAGCTCGATTCGGGCCCCGGCTGGGGTCTCATGGTCCAGCTCTACTCCCTCTACGGCGAGCGCTCGTGGGGGATCGGCGACTTCGCCGACCTCGCCGAGCTCGCCGTCTGGGCGCGCTCCCACCACGGCGCCGACTTCATCCTGATCAACCCGGTCCACGCCGCCGAGGTGACCGCGCCGATGGCACCGTCACCCTACCTGCCTGTGACCAGGCAATACATCAACCCCATCTACATCAGACCAGAACTCATCCCGGAGTACGCCGCCGCGCCCGCCGACATCCGCGCCGAGATCGAGCTCTACCGCCGCCAGGCCCGCGAGGCGGCCGACGACGCCCAGGTCCAGCGCGACGCGGTCTGGGAGGCCAAGAAGGCGGCCCTGGCCCGGCTCTTCCACCGCCCGCTCCCGCCGGCCCGCCGCGCCGAGCTCGAAGCGTACACGGCGCGGGAGGGCGAGAGACTGACCAGGTACGCCCTGTGGTGCGCCCTGACCGAGCGCCACGGCCAGGTCTCGGCCAACTGGCCCGCCCCCTTCCAGGACCCGGCATCGGCTGAGGTCAGGCAGTTCGCCGATCGCCACCAGATGGACGTGGACTTCTACCGCTGGCTCCAGTGGATCGCCGACGATCAGATCAAGCGCGCCCAGGCCGATGCCACGCGCGCCGGTATGCGGGTCGGTATCATCGCCGACCTGGCCGTCGGCGTCAATCCCGACGGCGAGGAGACCTGGTCCACGCCGGCCCTGTTCGCGAAGGGCGCCGCGGTCGGCGCGCCCCCGGACGAATACAACCAGTTCGGCCAGAACTGGAGCCAGCCGCCCTGGCGCCCGGACCGTCTGGAAGCCGCCTCCTACCGCCCCTGGCGCAACCTGGTCGCGACGGTCGTCGCCCAGTCCGGCGGGGTCCGGGTGGATCACATCATGGGCCTGTTCCGGCTCTGGTGGATCCCGGAGGGCACGGCCGCGGCCGACGGGGCGTACGTCTACTACAACCACGAAGCCCTCCTCGGCATCCTCGCGCTGGAGGCGAGCCGCGCCGGGGCCGTACTGATCGGTGAGGATCTCGGAACCGTCGAACCGGTCGTACGCGAGTTTCTGGAGCGCCGCGGCATCCTCGGAACCTCGGTCCTGTGGTTCGAGAACGGCCCGGACGGCCAGCCGAAACCGCCGGAGCGGTGGCGCGAGCTCTGCCTCGCGTCGGTCACGACCCACGACCTGCCGCCCACGCTCGGCTACCTCGCCCACGACCACGTGACGCTGCGCCACCAGCTCGGCCTGCTCACCGAACCGCTGCCGGACGAGGTCGCGCGAGACGCGGCGGAGCAGGGATCAGTACGCGGCGCGCTGGCCGAGCGCGGTCTCGTCGCCCCGGATGAGTCCGACCCGAACGAGGTCTTGCCCGGCCTCTACCGCTACCTCACCCAGACCCCGGCCAAGCTGAAATGCGTCGCCCTGACGGATGTGGTGGGGGAGCGCCGCACCCAGAACCAGCCGGGCACGACGGACGAATACCCCAACTGGCGTCTGCCCCTGGCCGACGCCACTGGCGAACGAGTCTCCCTGGAGCGGGTGTTCACGCTGGCGGATGCCAGCGACGTCATCGAAATCATGACAGAGCGGGCGTGAGTGTCGGTGGGCAGCGCCGATGGGTGCCGTAATCTCGGCGATGGCGAGTAAACTGGCCCTCGGGGCAGGGTAATGACGGCTAGCGACGTGAGGAGTGCCCGGTGGTGAATGGAAGGCCGCTCGATGACGACGGCTCGTCAAGTGTCGGGCGTCATGCTGATCTCGCCGACTCCGAACACCTCCATCCGGTCCCCGGGAAGTCCAAGCCGGCCCTGGTTTCCATCATCGTCGCGGCGTTGGTGTTGGTCACCGCGCTCGGCGCTTCCGCGGTCGTCATCATGGTCGGCATCCTGCCCACCTGGGCGCTGGTCCTTGTCATCGGGTTCGACCTGCTGGTCGCCGTCGGCCTGGCGATGGTCCTGTGGCGCTCATCCCCGCGCCGGCACGGAGTCCGGTTCTGGATTTGCATGGTGCTCGCGGTGATGATGATCCTGGGCAACGGCGTCGCGCTCAAGGTCGGGACAGACTACCTGAGGTTCGGCTGGGGCATCCAGGGCGGGCCGAAGGACACGGTGATGTACGACATCGTGGCCCTGACATCCGGCCCGGCCGCCGCGAGTGAGCTGACCGGCACCGCGATGGGCGAGGTCACGAACGACCCGCTGGCGCAGGCGGTCCACGAGGAGGTCGGCAAACTGGCGTCGGTCACCTTCGTCCCGGTCACGCCATGGACCCAGCTGATCAACGGCCTGATCGGCGGGCAGTTCCCGGCGATCGTGATCGAGGACGGCTTCATGCAGGTCCTGGAAGGCGCCGACTCGGGAGCCTACGGCCAGCTGAAGATCATCGCGAGTTTCGAGATCGACGCCTCGCGCGCCGTACAGCCGACCACCACACCGACTCCCACGCCGACGCAACCGGTCGGCAGGTCGTACATTATATATATAAGCGGCATTGACACTTACGGCAGCATCAGCACCCGCTCGCGGAGCGATGTGAACATCCTGATGGTCGTGAACCCGGACCGGGGCCAGGTCTTGCTGGTCAACACCCCGCGCGACTTCTATGTCCAACTGCGCGGCACGACCGGGCTGAAGGACAAGCTGACCCACGCCGGCGTCTACGGAATCGACGTGTCGATGGGCACGCTGGAGGACCTCTACGACGTCAGCATCAACTACTACTTGAGGATCAACTTCAGCTCGCTCGTGACGGTTGTGGACACGCTGGGCGGGGTGGACGTCGACTCGGCGTACGCGTTCTCGGCCGGCGGTTACACCTTCAAGATCGGCATGAATCACCTCGATGGCAAGGCCGCGCTGGCCTTCTCCCGGGAGCGCCACAGTTTCGCCGAGGGCGACCGGGTCCGCGGCGAGAACCAGGAGCGGGTGATCGAAGCTGTTATCCATAAGCTGGTCAATCCGGCGGTGCTTGCCAATTACAGCAGTATTCTGTCTGCTGTGCAGAGTTCCCTCCAGACCTCCATGCCCCTGGATGAGTTGTCGACACTGGTCGGCCACCAACTCACCACCGGGCAGAGCTGGAACGTGAAATCGATCAGTGTCAACGGCTCGGATGCTCATGAATACACCTACAGCTACCCAGGCCAGACACTCTATGTCATGATCCCGGACCAGGCGACAGTGGATGCCGCCAAGGCTGAGATCATGGCGACTCTCAAGTAATGTAGACCTATCGAGTGGAGAAAGGAGACTGCTGGGACGAATTCAACCGCAGTGACCCGGGCGGCCAATAGTCCTGCCACCTGGGGTCAGGGGGAGGGCGAGAGCTCCGGACAACCGGGGACTCGCGTTGTGGTTATAGCTTCTTTGCTGGCATGTGGACGACGTGGTAAAAGAAGAGATAAAGACCCTGTTCGGTGGGATCGGTTCCCACGGCGGACGGAAGATGTGGCGCATGACCAACGCCGGATGGCGCCAATGGATTATGGATGCCGCGTGCTGGATGTTAGCGCTGGCCGGGGCGGCCGTGTTGCGTTATGACTTCAGCATGAGCAAGATCGATGTGCTGCCCACCGTTGTGTTGGGTGCGTTCGTGGCGCTGGCCATGCTGCTGGTGGGCATCGGTGGCTGGCTGTATCAGGGGCGGTACTTCCCGGGCAGCCTGGAGGAGTTCAGGGCGTTGGGCTGGGTGATGGTGATGATGTCGCTGATCGCCGGTTTGATCTGTGTCCTGGCCGGTCCGGCACTTGGCTTGCCGCGCAGCTTGGGGCTGCTGGCGGCGCCGATAGCGTTGGCCGGGATGCTTTCGATAAGGTACGTGCGGAGGCTCACGACTGATCGCACCCACCAGGCGAACATTTCGGCCGGTAGGCGTACTCTGATCTTCGGCGCAGGCAGTCTCGGCAGCATGACGATCCAGAGGATGCTGAACGACACAAGGTCGGCGTATCAGCCGGTCGGATTCCTCGATGACGACGACAATAAGGTGAATCTGTCGATCAGGAACGTACCGGTTCTGGGCAAGCTCTCGGACTTGGCCGAGGTCGCCAAGGATGTCCAGGCATCGGCGCTGATCGTGGCGGTGGCGGATGCGGATGCCAAGCTGATGTCGCGGGTGATGGCGGCGGCGTCGCCGCTGGATATCGACGTGAAGGTCATGCCGACGCTGGAGAAGAGCCTGGGCGGCCGGGCGAAGATCGGGCCGATGCGTGACATCACGGTCGAGGACCTGATCGAGCGCCCGCCGGTGAACCTGGACCTGGAGTCGATCGCGAGATACCTGTCCCACAAGCGGGTGTTGGTGACGGGCGCCGGCGGGTCTATCGGGCAGGAGCTGTGCGTCCAGATCAAGAAGTACCACCCGAGCGCGCTGGTCATGCTGGACCACGACGAGACCCACCTGCAGGACACGGAGTTCGAGCTGTGGGGGACTGGCCTGCTGACGCGGCCCGAGATCGTCTTGGCCGACATCCGCGACCGCGAGGCGCTGGCGGAGGTCTTCAACAAGTGGCGCCCGGAGGTGGTCTTCCACGCGGCGGCTCTGAAGCACGTACCGATGCTTCAGCGCTATCCCAGGGAGGCCTGGGATACAAACGTGATGGGCACGCTGAACGTGCTGGAATGCGCGCGGGATGTCGGAACCGATGTGTTCGTGAACATCTCGACCGACAAGGCCGCCGACCCGACCACGGTTCTGGGGCATTCGAAACGGCTGGCGGAATGCCTGACGTCCTGGATGGGCGAGCAGACGGGCCGGCGGTATTGCTCGGTCCGGTTCGGGAATGTCTTCGGGTCCCGGGGTTCCGCGATCCCGCTGTTCCGCAAGATGATCGACCGGGATATACCGATTACGGTCACGAGCGAGGATGCGACAAGGTATTTCATGACGATCCCTGAGGCGGCGCAGTTGGTGGTACAGGCGGGCGCGAAAGGTGCCGCTGGTGAAGTCCTGATCTTGGACATGGGCCAACCGGTGAAGATTGCCGACATCGTCACCCGCATGATTCAGATCTCCGGCAAGGATTGTGACGTGGAGATCACGGGTATCCGCTCGGGTGAGAAGCTGCACGAGGTCCTCCTGTCCACAGATGAGCAGGATACGGCTTCTGCTCCTCACGACCGAACTGTCCGAGCCCCGGTTCCGCCGGTGTCTCCGGACGCCTTGGACTACGATACGTGGATCGCGCTTGTAGACCTCGACGAGTTCGACGATCGCGGGTTAGTGGAGCGAGGGGGTCTGTATGGGCAGGACAGGCGGTGGCCGCAGTCGGCCATGCGGATGAGTCCTGGTGTCTGAGGCGGACCGTGGGCTGCGCCATAGCCCATAGTAAGGAGGGGACGTTGAGCCTGGTTCGTGCATTGTCCTGCAGGCCGGTAACCTGCCTCGGGACTCGTGTCGACTCCCATCCAGGGAAGGCCGTGAGTCTGCACGCGCTCTGCTCGCAGTCGGGATCTGGTCAGTACGGATGTCCAGGCGTTGGACCTGTGGAATCCTCGACCGGATGGGGTGGATGACAAATGTGGTCTGTCATTGGGGCCATTCTCGTTGGGTGCGCAGTGGCGGCAGTGAGCCCAGTGGCGTTGCGACCGCTGTTGTTCAGAATGGGAGCGGTTGATGTCCCAAGCGACAGATCTTCCCACACCAGGCCCACTGCGCGAGGCTATGGCCTGGCTCAACTTGCTGGCGTGGTTGTCGGAGGGGTGGGTGTGTCGTTGGCCCTGGCGAATACACCGGACTCACGCGCGATCATCGCTGTGGTAGCAGTGGGAGCCATAGCAGGGGTTGTGGGGGCCACAGACGACATGAGAGCCCCGATGGGTCTGTCCGTGTGGGTGAGATTGATTGTACAGGCGATCATCGGAGTCGGACTGGCTCTTGCCGCCATGTGGCTTACTACTCGACCTTGGTGGATCGTGCCGGTTGGAGCGGTCTTCGTTGCTGGGTATATCAATGTCGCCAACTTCATGGATGGGATCAACGGAATATCAGGACTCCACGGGCTTGTGGTTGGGATCTGCTACGCCGTTGTGGGAAGTTGGACTGGCTTGACATGGCTGATGCTGCTTGGGTTGTTGATCGCGGCGGTGTTCGTCGTCTTTCTACCTTGGAATCTGTCGAAAGCTGGCGGATTCCTCGGGGATGTTGGCAGCTACCTCTTGGGTGGCATGATCGGTGGAACGGCCGTGTTGGCAATCTGTTCTGGAGTGCCCGCCCTGGCGGTTGTAGGCCCACTCGCCATATACCTTGGCGACACGATTCTGACAGCGAGTCGCCGACTTTTCATCGGTGAAAGCGTTATCCGAGCCCACAGGACGCACGCATATCAGCGGCTGGTTTCCCTTGGCGCCGGGCACTTCCGGACTGCACTCCTTGTCGCATCTTTCAGTGCCGCCACGGGAATTCTGGGCTTGCTAGCAATATGGTATCCTACATGGGTAGTATCGATGACAGCGGGGACTGGCATGCTCATGCTGTGCATCGGCTACTGGCTTCTCCCCCTATGGGGTAGTCGCTTGCGTTCGTATCGCCTTACAGGAAGGCCATTGCAGTGAGAAGGATCTTAGTGACCGGAATCACTGGCAAGACGGGCATGCACTTTCTGGACTGGCTTGTTAAGGACCCCAATCACGTGCGTGCCCGGTATGAGATCCGAGTCGCGGTTCGGCAGAATTCAGACCGCTCAAGCCTGGCGGCTGCGGGTATTGCCATCGAGACGGTAGTTGGTGATCTGAACGACCCTGGATTCGTTGCCCAGGCCTGCGATGGAGTCGACGTCGTGCTTCACATCGCCGGCATTCGATACTCCGAATCCGTGCTGGAAGCGGGCTTGTCGCGGGGGGTGCCGCGATTCGTATTCGTACACACCACCGGCATCTATTCGAAGCACAAACGAGCAGCCAGCGACTATCTGGCCATTGAGGATCGCATCCGCCGCAAGATCGATGGAACCGACACTAGGCTCACTATTCTCAGACCTACAATGATCTATGGGACGCTGAGTGATCGCAATGTCAGCAGGTTCATCAGGCTTGTGGATAGGTTGCCTGTGATACCAGTGATACGGCAGGGACGTTACCAATTGCAGCCAGTTCACGCCAAAGACCTTGGAAAGGCGTACTATCTCGTGTTGGCTTGTCACCACCTTAGGGAAGATGAATACGTTTTGTCGGGAGGCTCGATGCTATACATGAGGGAGATGCTGGAACTCATCGCGGATAACCTCAGTCTGAGCCGACGTGTGCTTAGTGTGCCGTTCGTGGTTGCCTACGCTGGTGCCTGGGGCCTGTTCGTTGGCACCCTAGGTCATCTTGATTTCCGAGAGCGCGTTCAGCGCATGTGTGAGGACCGGGCGTATCCCCACGATGACGCGTCCAGGGACTTTGGATACGACCCAATCAGGTTCGAGACAGGACTGGCAGAGGAGTGCGCGGCATACATCGAAGCCCGATCCGGTCAACGGATCGCACGGTGAAGAGGGAGCTGTAATGCGGGCTGTGAGCGGTCGGAAGGGCAAGAGTCTGGATGTTCCTGGGCGGCGTGTGCTGGTGTACGGCATTACCGCTGGCTTCGCGGCTCGACCGATTCTGCGTGGCCAACTGGCCTGGTTAGTTAACAAAGGATGGGGCGTTATCCTTGTCACAGGCTCTCATGAGTCTGATGCATTCGCGGAGTCAGAGGGAGCACGACCTGTCACCATCCGCATGAAGCGCGACCCATCATTGGTGTCTGATGTTCTGGCGCTGGCGGGTTGGATTCACCTTCTCGCTGGGCTGCACCCTCAGGCTGTTAACGTCGGGACTCCAAAGGCGGGCTTTCTGGGCATGCTTGCGGCCTGGTTGGTCAGAGTGCCGCGGAGGGTCTACACGATGCATGGTCTTCGGTTGGAGACCGCGGCAGGTCTTTCGGCTGTTGTGCTTGCCGCTTTGGAACGCCTGACATGCCGATTGGCGACCGATGTCGTCTTTGTGTCAGAGTCGCTTGCCAAAGAGGGGATTCGACGACGCCTCGTTCCACCAGGTCGCAGCCGAATCATAGGGTCTGGCAGCTGCAATGGGGTGGACTCGGCGGGAATCATGCTCCGGGTCGGCACCATCGACAGAGACGCGCTCCGATCGCAACTTGGGATTCCTGCGGACGAGCTTGTTGTGGGCTTCATGGGGCGGGTAACGGCAGACAAGGGAATCGGCACTCTGCTTGAGGCGTTTGAAACCGAGTTGATCGTGCCGAGGGTGGGGCTATTGATCATTGGACGCATCGAGGAGCCCGGTCTGCTGGACGGAGCGGCTCGTTCCAGTTGGAATCTTCACACAGTGCCCTGGAGTGACGACCCCTGGGCGTGGCTTCCAGCTATGGACCTTCTTTGTCTCCCGAGTCTGAGAGAAGGCTTCCCGAACGCCGTTCTTGAGGCGGCTGCCGCAGGCATCCCGGCCATCACTACTCGGGCTACAGGCGCAGTTGATTCTGTGGTCGATGGGGTAACTGGATTCCTTGTCGACGTGCTCGATGTGAAGGCCTTGGCTGACAGAATCAACACCCTTGCGCGTGACTCCGATCTCCGAGAAGCGATGGGCGCGGCCGCCCGTCAACGGGTCATTGAGGCATTTCAGCCGGAGAGGACATGGAGAGGCCTAGAGAGTATCATCAATGGAGAGTTGAGCGACGATGTGCGCAGGGCATGAGTGACGAAGGGTTCCCCAGTGAAGAGTGTGCTAATTACGGGCGGCGCCGGGTTTATTGGTTCTAACCTAGCCCGGCTCCTAGTGTCGGAGGGGTCTGCGGGAACCGTTCGGATCATCGACGATCTCAGCACCGGTAGCAAGTCCAATATTGACGGCCTGGCTGTGGACTTTCATGAGGGGACAATACTTGACTATCAGACCATGCGTCGGCTTTGCGAGGATATTGATTCGATCGTTCACTTGGCAGCCATACCGAGCGTGCCCAGATCGATTGCCAACCCCAGAGCAACCCATGATGCCAACACTACGGGCACCCTCAACGTGTTGGAAGCCGCTCGTGAGGCCTCTGTCGGCCATGTCGTTGTGGCCTCGTCCAGTTCTGTGTACGGCGCCAACCCCGAGCTACCTAAGTCAGAGTTGACATGGACGCGTCCCATGAGTCCATATGCCGTCAGTAAGCAGGCTACCGAAGCGTATGCGATCGCCTACCAGTTCTCGTACGGGCTCAAGACTTTGGCATTTCGGTTCTTCAATGTATACGGACCACACCAAGCTGCGGGACACGCATATGCTGCCGTGATACCCAAGTTCTTGGATGCGGCTCTTCAACGTAGGCCAGTCCAAGTGCAGGGTGATGGCACCCAGTCGCGTGACTTCACATTTGTGGACACTGTTTCGCGGGTGATTCGGGAGGCGATTCTCGGACAGGTGGTATCTGCTGACCCGGTCAACCTCGCCTTTGGGACAAACACGACTCTGCTCGAACTTCTTCGGGTCATGGAGGGCACGCTGGGGTATTCGATTGATCGTGAGTTTGTCGCACCACGCGTGGGCGATGTGAAAGCATCTCAGGCAGATTCATCGCGCCTCCGGGCCCTGTTCCCCGGAGTCACACCAGTTGGATTGGGTGAGGGCATATCTCTGACCGCAGATTGGTTCAGGAGGGCTGGAACGACAGAAGGGACGGGGAGTAGTGGATATTGATTCAACCGTTGTAGCCATCGTTGGTCTAGGATATGTCGGCTTGCCGCTTGCCGTTGAGTTCGCCAAGCATTTTCCCGTGATCGGGTTCGACATCGCTCCGGAACGCGTGCGTGAGCTCCAGGCTGGTCACGACAAGACTCTGGAGGTCGGAGACGATGAACTCGCAGGTGCAACCAAGATCACATTCTCAAGTGATGCGGATAGCCTCAGGGGGGCGAATGTGTACGTGGTGACCGCCCCGACCCCCGTAGATGCGTACAAGCGCCCCGATCTCGAACCTCTGCTGCGGGCTACAGAGGTGGTAGCGCAATACCTGGCTAGTGGAGATGTTGTCATATACGAGTCAACGGTATTTCCAGGCGCGACCGAAGAGGAGTGTGTGCCCAGGCTCGCGGAGATATCTGGTCTGCGGTTCAATCAGGACTTCTTCGTGGGCTACTCGCCGGAGCGCATAAACCCGGGAGATCGGCAACATCGTTTGCCGACCATTGCCAAGATCACTTCGGGGTCCACCCCTCAGGCGGCAGCTTTCATTGGCGCCCTGTACTCGACAATCATTCCTGCTGGTATTCACCCGGCGCCGTCGATCAGGGTCGCCGAGGCCGCCAAGGTCATCGAGAACACACAGCGCGACGTGAACATCGCTCTAGTGAACGAACTCGCCATCCTGTTCGATAAGCTGGGGATTGATACAGGAGATGTGTTGGAAGCCGCCCGAACGAAATGGAACTTTCTCGACTTCAGACCGGGGCTCGTGGGCGGGCACTGTATCGGGGTTGATCCGTACTACTTGACGCACAAGGCCCAGCAGGTGGGGCACCACCCTGAGATGATCTTGGCTGGACGGAGGACCAATGATTCCATGGGTGGGTATGTTGTATCACGGCTTGTGAAACGAATGTCATCCCGGGGCTTGCCCATCAGTGGTGCGCGGGTCCTCGTCCTTGGTATTACGTTCAAGGAGAATACCCCGGATATTCGTAACAGCCAAGTTGTGGGCATTGTCCGTGAGCTGCAGGAGTACGGAATGCAGGTGGATGTTCACGATGGCTGGGCCGATCCAGCCGCAGTTCTCCGAACTTGTGGCGTAAGACTCGAGCCGTTGGTGCCCAACGGCAACACATACTCGGCTGTAATTGTGGCTGTGCCCCATCGTGAGTACGTGCGTGATGGAGCGACCATCATGGCGGAGTGCCTGGAACCCGGTGGAGTTGTCATCGACATCCGAGGAGTCCTTGATCGCACGACTCCCGGCCTGGATCGCCTCTAGTGGGGAGCCGAACGAGCGGGCCACCGGTGAGTAACCAAGTGAAAGGCGTAGTGGCGGGAATGAGTGAGACTCTTCGCGTGCTGCACGTGGTGGGGCGAATGGATCGCGGGGGGGCCGAAACGTTGATCATGAATATGTACCGACATATAGATCGAAATAGAGTGCAGTTTGACTTCGTCGTCCATGGCGATGGTGAAGGAGCTTTTGACTCGGAGATACGCGACATGGGCGGGCGGATTTTCCACGCTCCTCGGTACCGAGGCATCAACCATCTCTCATACCGTCAATGGTGGAGGTCGTTGTTCTCTGAACATCCAGAGTTTAGCATCGTCCATGGCCACATGCAGAGCACGGGCAGCATCTATCTCCGCGAAGCCAAGCGCGCTGGTCGGAGAACCATTGCGCACAGCCATAATACATCAGCGGGTCAAGGTGTCAAGGCTTTGGCCAAGGAGTACCTGCAGCGCAACATCGGTGACTATGCCGACTGGCGTCTCGCATGCTCCAGCGATGCTGGAACTTGGCTCTTTGGACGAGACGCTTGCGACTTGGACGACTTCTTCATTCTGAAGAATGCCATTGACACCAAGGAGCACAATCTGGACCCAACCACCCGAATGCGGACGAGAGCCGCCCTCGGAGTCGAGGATAGGATTGTGATTGGGCACGTGGGCCGGTTCCATCCCCAGAAGAACCACGAATTCCTGCTTGACGTCTTCGCGGAGTATCATCGGCGGGACCCCAGGGCAGTCTTGCTGCTTGTGGGGGATGGGCCGCTGCGGTCTTCAATTGAGGCAACGGTGGGCCGACTGGGTCTTGGCGGCGACGTCATTATGACTGGTGTTCGTCCGGATATTCCCGACCTACTCCAGGCCATGGACATGTTTCTCTTCCCCTCCCTATACGAGGGGCTTGGAATCGCGTTGGTCGAAGCACAGGCGTCTGGGCTGCCCTGCATAGCATCCGATTGCATTCCTTCGGAAGCGAGGCTGACCGATCTGCTGGTGTTCGTGCCGCTCCAGAGTCCGGCATCGCACTGGGCCGACCTGATGGCTGAGCATCTAGTTGGGAGGCCGAGGGTGGATCGGTGCGCAGAGGTGGCCGCAGCCGGGTACGATATCGCCGAGCAGAGCGACTGGCTCATGGGCTTGTACCGTCGAGCCATGTTGCCCAGACTGGCATTCGTGACTGACAATGGGATCTTTGAGATGGATGGTAGCTTCTGGCATACCGGGGCGAACGTGCAGCACTATGCCACCGTGACTCGCGCCTTCCAGGAGATAGATTTCGTTGGGAATGCCATGGAGTCCCAGACAGACGCTAACCCAGTTGACCACAGGTACTCTGTTCAACTGGTTGAACGGGTTGTGAAGGGGGCGCCATCGCCCTCCAGGGTCATTGCCTTGAGGCGAGTGCTCTACCATGTTGTCGGCAAGGACGACGTTGTCATGTGTTTCGGTACGAACGGGTTCTTCGCCGCTCGGCTCGCTCACAAACTTGGCAAGCCCGTCCTTGCCTACGTTGGTGGATGTGTGTACGACACGCTGATTCACATGGACTCCATGGTGAAGAGGCTTGCTGCCCCTGTCCTCTTCTTGATGATGCGCCAAGTCACGTCGCATGCCGCATACGTGCACTACGTCGACGAGTACCTGACCAAGCGATACCCTACCAGGGGGCGCGTGCTGGTTTGCCCCAGTCCCCGAGTCTCGCTGGATGAGCGAGCGCTGGATGGTCGAATTCAGAGGCTATCCAACAGGAGTGATTCTGTGCTATTGGGGCTCATCGGGTACACGACCAACCGGATCAAGGGCGTGGACGTTGCGATTCGGGCCCTTGCCATCCTTGGTCCTCGGTACAGGCTAGAGGTAGTCGGCGGCACCGCACAGCCCTGGCTTGACAAGATCGCTGACAAGTGTGGTGTCAGAGATCAGGTTGTCTACAAAGGGCACTTCTCAAGCCGTGAGGACGTGCTTGAGTGGCTGGATGATCTTGACATCTACCTACAACCGAGCCTGACCGAAGGCCTGCCTCGCTCGACCGTGGAGGCCATGTCGCGGGCATGCCCGGTGGTATCATCGACTGCCGGCGGGCTGAAGACTCTAGTTCAAAGTGAGTTGCAGACCAAGCCGGGCGACTACAGAGGACTGGCATCCACGATCGCCCAGGTGGCCGGCGATCAGGACAGGCTGCGATCAATCGCTCGAACTAACTTCGAGAGGGCAAGGAGGTTCGATATGGCGGTCCTCGATCCGATCCGTGATGAGTTCTATCGTGCCGTTGCTGGGGGCGATAAATCATGATTAGGGTCTTGCAGGACGCGGGGGAGATGGAGATTGGTGGGGCCGAAACATTCGTCATGAACGTTTACCGTGTGCTCGCCAAGCAGGGTGTCCAGTTTGACTTCGTCATGCATCGAGGCGATGGTGCTTTTGTCGCGGAGATTGCTTCCTTGGGTGGGATGGTAAGACTCGTTCCTCATCGCAGGGCCGGGTTCATTGCGAATCTGGTTGGACTCTTTCGTGTGCTCAGGGAAGGTAACTATGCGGCGATTCAGGTCCACACGAATTCTGCGTCGGTGTTTCCGACGCTCTTGGTTGCGCGGGTGTGTGGCGTTAAGGTAAGAATAGCTCACTCTCATAGCACGAGTACGTCGCATCCGGTGGTCCACAAGCTTTGTCGTCCGCTTCTACGCCTTTTCGCAACGGAGTACTGCGCTTGCTCAAAGAAGGCGGGGGAATGGCTCTTCGGGGAAAAGGTGGTTGAGGCTGGGCAAGTCCAACTGATTGACAATGGGGTAGATCTCGACCTCTTTGCGTACTCATCAGAAGTGCGTGCAGACGTGCAAAGGGAGTTGTCTATGGCCTTCTCACCCGTGTTGGGGCATGTAGGGAACTTCCGGACACCAAAGAATCATGGCTTCCTTCTGGAGATTCTCCTGAACCTGCTGAGGGCTGAGCCAGCGGCAGGTCTCGTTCTAGTCGGAGACGGGCCGCTTCGGCCAATGATTCAGGACCGTGTGAAGGCCTTGAACCTTACTGACCGAGTTGTGATAACCGGGCGAAGAGACGATCCTGGGCGGCTCATGCAAGCATTCGATGTTTTCGTCTTGCCGTCCCTGTTCGAGGGTTCGCCGGTGGCGCTCGTTGAGGCGCAGGCGTCCGGGCTACCCTGCGTTGTGTCTGACCGCATTGATTCTGATGTCTGTGCGTCGCCGCTGGTGCAGAGGTTGCCATTGGAGGGTGGTCCTGCTGTCTGGGCGCGTGCAATCTCCACGCAGTGGCAGAGGCGTGCCGATCGAGACGCAGCGCCTCCCGCGACGTACATGGGGAGGTTTGACATTCAGAATGTCGCCATCGCTATGGCGGCCATCTATCAAGGGGGTGGCATCCATCGCCAGAAGGGACCACCAGCGTGAGATCACTCGTAGCTGCTTTCATAGTGATGGTCGATCTAGCGATCGTGGCGGTTTGCATCTCAGTGGCTGCTCCCTTGCGGTCTTCGGTTGCACATGCTTCCACAGTTGCCATGTGGCTGTCCCTGTACTGCGTTGGCCTTCTGATCGTCTACCGGAGAAGCGTCGGTGGCGTCTTCCTGGTCTTCTTCGCTGTCTTCATTGTCTGCTCACTGGGTCGAGCAGTCTTGGTCTATTCTCTGGGTTTCAAGTCTCAGAATTTCTCGTTCGAATCTCTTGGCGCCTACGATGAATACGAAATAGGGTCAGGATTGTTGCTGTCTATCCTGTCAATGATGTGCTTACACGCTGGCGCATTCATATATGCGGCCGCCCGTCGGCAGGTGTCGGAACCTCTGGAACATGCGAGCCATGAGCACGCAACCGCGGTGCTACGTCGGGGAGGTCTCGTGCTGCTTCTAGTGTGCATATTGCCGGCCGCCTACGACTTCGTATCTTCCCTCACTGTCCCCTACGGACAAGAGCGTGAGATTACTCTCTGGACGCAAGTGGCCGCCCTGTCTACTGATGTGATGCTTGTCGCGCTCGTCTTCCTGGTTGTCGGGTATGGGAACTACCTGGTAACTGCATGTGCGATTGCGTTCTACATTCCGCAGTACCTACTTGGGGCTCGTGGCGAGCCAACCATAGCGATAGTTATTATTCTCTTGCTCCACTTTCATGTGAGATCGTGGAACAGGCATGATGGAGTTCATTTTCGGCGGCTGCGGGCCCGATGGATCGTGATCAGCACCATCGGTGTGGTCCTAGTGGCTAATCTCTTCTCGGTGATCGGAGATCAGCGTGGAAGCCAGGTGTTTGAGGGTGGCTCTTTGCTGGAAATCTACACAGATAAGTTGCTGCATTCCAACCCTGTTTACGAACTCGTCTACGAGCTGGGTGTCGCTCTTGCGCCCCTCACTGCTACCATGCGCCATGTCCCATTGGACATCCCCTACCAGTACGGGAAGTCGTTCTTCTACTCGTTAGTGTGTGCGGTGCCGGACATCTACCAGGTTCGGCCCGCTTACATGACCGAACTTGGCAACTTTCCTCAGACAATCGCGACTCTTGAAGGTGCCAGTTTCGGCGCGTCCATGCTCCAGGAGTTGTGGCTCAATTTTGGATGGCTCACTCCGCTTGCCATGATGCTCATCGGGGTAGCGCTCTGTGGCCTGTCTGAGCGCTTCTCCGTCGGTCGCAACCCTCTTAAGATTGCCTTGGTGGGAGTCTTGCTCAGGGTGGTGTTTTGGTGGCCTCGCAGTTCCGTTGCCTTCTCTCTCCGCTACCTGGTGGTGACTCTGACGTTTGCCGTATTGGTCTATGCCGTGAGTACAGTCATGGTTGGGAGGAAAGGGACTCATACAGGTGCATTGCGCAATGAAACCACACAAGAGGCCCCCGCTGAGGAGAGACGGGGATGAACAGCACTGTTTCCATCATCGTGCCGGTTTTCAATGCGGAAGCAACCTTGGATAGGTGCATTGAGAGCTTACTACGGCAGGAATACCGATTGACTGAAATCATCCTTGTGGACGATGGTTCGTTCGACAATTCCCCGGTCATGTGCGATCAATATGCCAGGAGACACCCATCGATCAGCGTGGTGCACCAGACCAATTCGGGGCTGTCGGGTGCGAGGAACACGGGTATTCTCGCTGCTACGGGTGACTACTGCTTATTCGTTGATTCGGACGACTACATCGATGAAGGAATGGCCGGGGATCTGGTCAGAGTTGCACGAGCCAGTGATGCCGAGGTGGTGATCTCGAACCTTCTGTACGAGAGTGGTTTCCGCACTCAGATGGGGACGATGCCATGGGAAGAGGACGTCGGGTTCCGAGGCATTGCCGTGCTGCACGACCTGTTACCTCACTACGTGTCGGGCGTTGATTGCGGCGGAGAACCGCACACACAGATCTTCGGCAGTGTCTGCAGATGCTTGTTCGACCTCAGGTTCCTGCGTAATAACAATGTGTATTTTGACAGTGGCGCGTTATATGGTGAAGACCGCGAATTCATGATAAGGCTTCTACCCTTGTGCACAAGTGTCTACGTCACGAGTCGGTGCTACTATCACTACGACAGGGGTGTCGACGGGGGGACATCGACACAGCGGTACAGGCCCGGTTTGTACCGTGCCGTGAAGTACCGGCAGTCTTGCCATGCGCGATCCCTGGACTCTGCAGGCTTGCTCGATGACGTCGCGCTACCCCTGACGTTTAGCTGGCTATGTGACATCATGGGTGTGATTGACAACCTGAGTCTCCCAGGTGGGCCAGGGCTGGGACGTGCCATCAGTGAGGCGAGAGAGGCCCTTGGGGACGGTGGCTTCTTGGCTGGCCTATCGAACATGGGCCAGAGGCAACTCGATATGCTGGGAAGGAGGCGGCTGTGGCTGATAATGCATCAACTGACGCTGTACCTCGTCGCCAGCCGCTTTCGAGCCGCCGTGAGGAGGGTCGCGCTTGCGATCCGGAGGAGGTTGAGATAAGGACACGCAACGCAATCAGAAACATGATTGCTGGCCTGGGTGGTCAGCTGGTGGCACTGGTGTTCGGTTTCATCACCAGGACGTTCCTGGTGCGATTGATGTCTGTCGAAATCCTGGGTCTCAATGGCTTGTTCTCGAATCTGTTCACGATACTATCGTTGGCGAATCTGGGAATCGGCACGGCCATTTCCTACAGCCTGTACAAGCCTATTGCCGATGATGACAATGGCAAGGTTGCGGTGATCCGGCGGTTACTCAACCGGGCGTTCATTACGATCGGCGTGCTAATCACAGCTCTTGGCTTGGGGCTGATCCCATTCCTGGGAGTTCTTGTCAAGGGTGGCGATAGCATCGATGGCCTCCTGGTGATCTACCTCATGTATCTCGTCGGCTACGTGCTGCCGTACTTCATCGGTTACGGCGATCGAGCCGTGGCGGCCGCTCATCAGAGGGACTACCTATTCTCCACAACCTACACCTTGGTGGTGGTTGCGATGGACCTAGCGCAGGTCGTGGTTCTGCTGAGCACCAGGGACTACTCGCTGTATGTTGGCACACAAGTTGTGTTCACACTTGTCATGTACCTTGTTCTCCGGGTGCGACTACACAGGGTTCTTCCACATCTCAAGGTGACGAAAGCGAGGGGGGGGATCCCTCGCGAAGAACGTCAGGCCATCATGAAGAATATCCGTGGGACTGCCCTGTACAATCTCGGTTTCGTGGCGAAGAATGGCACCGACAGTCTTGTGGTCTCGTCGTTCCTTGGTGTGACAGTCCTTGGCCTGGTCTCAAACTACCAGTACATTGTGGGCGCTGTGCAGCTTGTGCTCACCCAGGCCTTGGCATCGCTGGTCGCGAGTATCGGGAACCTTAACGTCAAGGAGAACCAGGAGAGGAAGCAGCAGATCTTCAACGTGCTCCTGTTCGCGTCGTTCTGGGTGTTCGCCTTCTGCTCGGTGTGCCTGATTGTTCTGCTGGACCCGTTCATTGCCATCTGGGCGGGTGATAAGCTGCTGTTGCCAAGTCCAACTACCTATGTTTTCATGGTCATGGCGATGTTCCTTTTCGGCATGCAGACCGCCGCGAATTCCTTCCGCACCGCAATGGGCCTGTTCTGGTATGGCCGGTATCGTCCGATCATGTCCGCAGTTGTCAACCTTGTGTTGGCCATCCTGCTAGCGAGCATCATGGGGGCTGCTGGTGTCTTTCTCGCTACATGCATCAGCATCTTGTCAGTGGATGCGTGGTGGGACCCGCTTGTCGTGTACAAGTATGGGTTCAACACGTCATTGCGCCCGTACTTCAAGAAGTACCTGGTGTATGTGGCATTTTGTGTGGTCGTGGCGGCCGCTACATGGGCTATTGCGTTCGTCGTACCTCTCTCTGGTCTAGCCGGGCTGGTGTTTCGCCTTGGCCTGTGCCTCGTCTTGGTCAATGGCCTTTTCTGGATCGCGTTCCGTAAGTCTGAGGAGTTCTCCTACCTGCGGTCTGTGGTGCTGCGAATGCTATCGGCTCGGGCGAAGCGGCACCCGGAGTCAGCAGACTGACATCGATGTGGTCATCTCAGTCGGACTGGAGGGGTGCTCTCGGACGGGTTCGCGTGCGATCAACTCTCATTTGCCGAGCTACCCCATGCAGCCCAACGGCCGTCGTGTCCTTTCGCGCCAACCTGGTGTCGGATGTGTTGACATAGTCGATCGCCGGCATGATTCAATAAAGAGACGTTGAGTGGGTGAGGTGTCGACTGCTGGAGACAGATTCCCGCTATGGTGTCGGAAAGATCGGTGTCCTTGGGCAGGCAGTAGCCGCCATAGCCGAACGACGGGTTGTTGTAGTGGTTGCCGATGCGGGGGTCCAGTCCGATGCCTTCGATGCTCGAGCGGGCGTCGAGGCCTTCGGAGATGGCGTAGGTGTCGATCTCGTTGAAGTACGCGACGCGCAAGGCCAGGTAGGAGTTGGCGAACAGTTTGATGGCTTCGGCTTCGCGGGCGCCGGTGAGGAGTACGGGCACGTCCTGTTCCTCGCAGGCGCTCACCAGCAGGTCGGCGGCGGCTTGGGCTTGGTCAGTGTTGCCGCCGGCGATGACTCGTGATGGGTCGAGGGAGTCGTTCAGGGTATGGCCTTCGCGGAGGAATTCCGGTACGAAGAGGATGTTTGGCGTGTCGTACTTTTCTTTCATGGTGTTGGTGAAGCCGACGGGGACTGTGGATCGTACGACGATCATGGATGACCCGTTTGTCGTCAGGGTTTGGGCGATGCATTGTTCGACTGTGGTCGTGTCGAAGTAGTTGGTGGCGGGGTTGTAGTCGGTGGGGGTGGCGATGAGGGTCCAGTGGGCGGTTCGTACGGCGTCTGGCAGGTTTCGCGTGGCGCGTAGGTTTAGGTTGGTGGTGTCCAGGTAGGCCTGTAGTTCCGCTTCGGCGACGGTTGATTGGGCCGCGTTCATCCGGTCGACCTTGGTCTGGTCGATGTCGACCACTGTTACTTCGTGCTGCCGGGCGAGTATTACCGCGTTTGCCAGTCCAACGTAGCCGGCGCCAACCACAACGACGTTCATGCCCCCATCGTAGCCCGTTGGTGACTGGGGTGCCGCCGGCCGTGCGCCAAACGGGACTGTCCCATCTGGCGCAACGGAACAGACTCCAGGAGACGCGATCGACGGCATGGAGCCCCTTCTCTCTGCTGAGTCCTCCGGTCTTCGCATGTCTTGACAGGTATACTTGGCCTATGGTTGGTGCGTCACTGCTCGAGCAGGTCGATATTCTCCCACCTCAGGACCGTCTTGACCTTCTCGGCCACCTTCGGGACTCGCTGGATGTCGCACCCGCGGACCACGAACTGCGTGAGGCGAGGCTCGGTCTGGAGATGTATCGAGCCAACCCGGGCCGGGTTCGCCAGTGTGCCGATGTTGAGCGCGATCTCCGGGACAAGTACCTGTGAGCCATCCTGTGCTCATCACTGAGCTCGCCGAGCGTCATTGGATAACGCCGCTGCTTGGTACGCCGGTGAAGCACCTGAGCAGGTGGCACGCCTGCTGTCGTCGTTCAAGACTGCCAGGGGGCGTATCCGACGCCAGCCGTACCTATTCAGGGAAGCTGAGCCAGGTATCCGGCGCATTGCCATGCCTGGGTTCCCGTATCACCTGTGGTATGTCACCGAAGATGAAGAGATTGTCATCGTAGCAATCACCCACTTCCGTCAAGATACCTTGTATCTTGTGGACGATGATCGAAGCCAGTGGTAGAGTCGGCAAGTTCCGCCGGGCCATCGACCGGGAGTTGGCTCTGGCGGGCGGGTAGGTGCTGGTGTGCCAGTAGGGACTGTGCCCTGTGGTCTACGATCAGGCTGGGATGAGGTACTTGGCCAGGGCGTCCCTCACCACGGCGCTCGGGGAGACGTGGTCGGCTTCAGCTCGGGCTTGGAGAGCGGCGTCCAAGGCTTGGCCGATGCGGAACGTGCGCGTGCGCGACTGCCCGGCCTCAAGCGGTGGGCGACCGATTCTGAGCTGCCAGCCGACGTAGCCGCCCTCGGCCTCGGCTGCAATCTTGTCTATCAGCGTGTCGTCTATCGATGTCCCGGTCGCTGTGTGTCCGTACGTTGTCATCCTGTCTCCTTGATTCGCCTTATCAGTTCCGCTGTTCCTTTTCTCAACTTCTGGCAATGGACCGCCAGGTAGTCGCCTTCGCCGAGTTCGACCCAGACCGCCTCTATCGGGCGCCCGGCGTCGTCCAGGGCTATCACCACCCACCGGACGGTCCCGTCCTCATGCTCGTACACGGCGCTGTCCACGGCGTTCCGGAAAGATGCCGGGATAACGTCGTCCGACAGACCATGATTGCGGGCATGTCCGTGGATGATTAGCGCACGTCAAGTGTAAGACGAAAATGCGTGACACTTCAACACTGAGTGATCTTGGTCCGAGGCCCGGTGGCGATGCCACGTAATTCCCCATTCGAGATCAAGCTGAACCCCGCCTCGGTGGATGGCGCCGCTGCGCACCTTCTCGCGTTCAGTGCCAGCGTGGACCAGGCCATCCACGGAGCCCCCGGTTGTTTGGGAGTGATCACCGCGACAGGTGCGGGCGGTCGGCGGGCCGACGGGGTCCAGGTGATTCCGATTGGCGCCCTTGGGCCATGAGTCCGCCTATCCCGGCGGTGTGGGTGCCACTTAGGCTTCGGGCGAAGGCCGAACCGCGTCACCGCGAAGTCCAGGAATTCGGGGAAGGTCTTGGCGGCCACCGGGTGGGCTTCGCTGACTGGGGGTCGGCTGTGCCAATGTTCTCCGATATTGGGTGTGGGGGCCCGCACAGGGAAATCGGAGAACCTTAGCGCGCCTCTGGGGCCCGAAATCGCCGGATTCGGGGTGCTAACCTTCTCCGATTTCGGTCTGGCCGCCCCAGGAGGGCAAATCGGAGCACCTTAGCCCCGGACGGTCGGCGTACGAGATCGCGGCCATGGGGGGCGGAGGGCTGGAAAGGCCGGCGCGGTTCCCGGTGAGGGGTCGTCAGTGGTTCCCGGTGAGGGGTCGCCAGTGGTTCGCGCTGATGGACCACTCCTGGCTCACGGTGATGGCCCCCCGGGTTCCCTGTGCCAGGTCGGCCATGGTTGCCATGAGTGGTTTCCCACCATCTGGGCGGGGTTCGGGGAGTGCCATGGTCCGAGCAAGGGGTACGTTCTTCAGGTGAGATTGCGCATGCCATTGGGGCGGGGTTCCGGGATCGATGGTCAGAGGACCGTCCGGGCCGAGCGCGCCACCGAGGTGGTCCAGGGTTCCGGGAGTGATGGTCAGAGGACCGTACCGGCCGAGCCCGCCACCGAGGTGGTCCAGGGTTCCGGGAGCGATGGTCAGAGGGCCAGGGCGGCGCGGCGCATGACCAGGGCCGTCTCCACGGAAGCGGCGACTTGCGGCGCTCGCCGCAGGTCTGCGGCCGTCACCGTGATCACCAACCAGCGCTCGTCTTGCAGCGACCGGCGCTTCAAGGCATCCTGTTGCATCTGGAACCGGTTGGTGTGGTCGGCTCCGTCATATTCGATGGCGATCTTTTCCGGCTCGTAACCCATGTCGATGTGGAACGGGATCCCCACGCCAGGGCAATACACCTCGGGGTTGACCAGTGGTGTCGGCAGGCCCGCTCGGACAAGGATCAGGCGAACGGTCGTCTCGGGCAAAGAGTCAGTGCCGGCCATGACGAGTGGGAACACCCGGCGGGCTTGGCGTATCCCGGTCAGGTCCGAGTATGAGTCGATTCTCGCACTCATCTCGTCGCGGGTCAGCCAGGGGTCTTTCCGGCGCAAGAAGCCGTCGCCGACTTCGACCATCTGGTCGTCGGTGGCGCCGGTCAGCTGCATCCAGTGTTCGACTGGGTGCAGTACGGCCATGGCATACACCATCCGCCAGACCACCAACGGGTTGCGGGCTTGGTGAAACACGATTCCGTGCCGACGTCCCCGGCTGGCTCCGTGGGGCACGAGGATGTGGATCCGGTCCCAGTCCTCAAGGGCGTGGGGTAGGGAGACTCCCATGACCTGTAAAGCGGTCGAGCCGTAAAGAACCGCGCCGCGGGGCGCGTACACCTCCATCGCCGCGCGCGCCCGCCGGATGAACTCAACCTGGCGGCGCTCCCACGCGTCGAGTCCATCGAGAGCGGCGCCCCGCGCGTAAACGCCCCGCAACACCCGCTGGTAGTCCGATCTGGTGTAGTTGCGGTAGGTGACCTGTGGTCCCGCCACTTCGAATCCCGGTATTGCCTTCAAACCTGCCATACCCTCCACAGTGTCGGGCCCGGAGGCGGTTGTGCGAGTTATCCACAGAAGATCTTCCGGCGATTTAGTTATCCACAGATTGTCCCGGGCGCACACGGGCGCCGGGGGCTGTGCCAACGTTCTCCGATCTTGGGTGTGGGGGCCCTCACAAAGAAATCGGAGCACCCTAGCGCGCCTCTGGGGCCTGAAATCGCCGGATCCGGGGTGCTAACGTGCTCCGATTTCGGTCTGGCCTCCCCAGGGGGCCAAATCGGAGCACCTTGGCACCCGGCCGTCGCCGCGCGTGCGCCACTTAGGCCACAGCGAGTTTCGGGCCCCCACGTATCGCCCGGACTGCGACCAGCGTGGACCTCCAGAGAGTGTTGCGCCCAGCCACCTGCGAGAGGGGCCGGGTCGCCGGCGCGCGTGGGCCCCAGCGATGGCACTGGCGTACTCCCCACGCCGGCCCTGACCGCCGACTCCCGTGGGACCCCGGCGGAATTCCGGCTGGGGAGGGCGCGAAATTCCGGATAAACCCACTATGATATCTATCATGAAGCAGTCTTTGGAGCACACCCGCCGCCGCATCGTCGACGTTCTCGTCGAGCGCATGGCCGACGAGCCCGTGATTCTCTTGGAGGGGCCGCGGGGGGTCGGGAAGTCGACGATACTGCGGCAGGTGGCCACCCGCATGGGGGGCACGATCGTCGATCTCGACGGCATTAACGCCGAGAAGTTGGCATGGGTCATGGAGATCAAAAACGTGCGACGCGGCCGGATTCGCGAGTATTGCGAAAAATTCCCGAATGCCAAATATCTGGCTGGCG
>Ga0209628_10000478_pt1 | contig 24439 bp, 25 predicted proteins | sample TergutCu122P4_FD_187285 | JGI IMG/M metagenome (GOLD analysis project Ga0209628, IMG submission 187285) | Cubitermes ugandensis P4 segment gut microbial communities from Kakamega Forest, Kenya - Cu122 P4 (SPAdes) (version 2) | ecosystem: Host-associated > Arthropoda: Insects > Digestive system...
TGAATTTAACTATATAACGGAAAAGAGACAGGTTTAGTATTTAAAATAGACAATTCTTTTTTATTTTTGTCGCTAACTTCAAGTTGTGCAACGAGCACGAGACGCTACGGCGAGCAGGGATTGCCCGATATGCGTTTACCGATTCAATATGCCTTGGCTTATCCCGATAGATTGTCTTCTTCTTTTGAAAGAGTAGATTTTACAAAGTATTCGAGCCTTACATTCGAGGCTCCGGATTTGGAGAAATTCCGCAATTTGGCATTTGCTTATGAAGCGATTAAAAAAGGCGGCAATATGCCTTGCATTTTGAATGCTGCGAATGAAATTGTTGTGGCAGCTTTCTTGCAGGAAAAAATAGGATTTTTGGAGATGAGCGACATCATCGAAGAAACGATGCAAAGCGTCAGTCATGTCGTTTCTCCAGAATATGAAGATTATGTACAAACCGATGCAGAGGCGCGAGCCAAAGCAGTTTCCTATATTTCATGCCTACGGCGTGGTTAGGTTTCGTTTATCCCCTGCGGGGATTTCCTCTCTTAAAAAGCCCGGACGGCACGAACCCCATAAGTATAGCCCCTATTGCTGCCGTACTGAACGCCGCTACTGAAGTACTGACACCAAGCGTACTTGGTATCGACCTCAGAAGAACTCCAGTAAAAACCGGTAGTAAATCCGCCGATAATATTTCTGTTTAGATACAATTCTTGCAACTCGCCCTTGCTTGGCAAATACCAGTCATCGTAACCTTTCAAAACTTTTTCTTTGCAAACAGCAATAGCTTCATCCCAAGTATAAAGCCCCATTTCATCACTCGGAGCAGCTATCAAACCGTGTTTTCCTGTGTCATCTACATATAGCACCTTCCCTCCTTGGTAAGACTGCCCTATCTTCAAACCACCACTCGGAATTTTACCTCCATTACCTTCATCGCAACTAACCGCAAAAACCAAACTCAAAGCCATTAAGACTTGCATCAAAAATAAAATAAATCTTTTCATAAGCAAATTTAGGGGACTTCTAAAAATTAGTTTTTTTGCATTTTGATTTTTACAAAGAGCCGAAGTCCGTTAAAACTCTTCAAAAAATCGCATCAAAGTAAGTCAATGTTTTTATAATAAACAAAGTTTTTGCCGAAAATCAATTATTAGAAGTCCCCTTTAGAATATTATTACTTCAAACTATACCTGTAAGTAATTGTTCCGATCTGATTTTGGGTACCGCCGATATTATTGAATTTGGCTTTTTTTGCCGCTTCGGTAGCTGATTGGCGCATAGCGGCATTGTCGATATTGGTACCTCGTGGACGAACTGTAGCGCTAATTACATCACCTTGCGGGTTGACGGTTATATCCACCACAATGGTTCCTTCTTCCTGAATATTGTATGCCGGTGGCGGCAAAGTGCTTCCTTCGCGCAACGAACGTCCGGTCAAAGCATAACTGCCTACGCCACTCCCTGCGCCGCTACCACTACTGCCTGTGCCTCCTACGCCTGTGTAGGCACCGATGGCAGCATTTCCTTGCGGACTGCCTTGAATGCCGGAACCCGATTCTGCTGTCCCCCGATTTCCGCCGGTTGTGGTGCCGGTCCCGAAAGCGCCCGACATTTGCCGGTTAATAGCCTCCCCCCGCTGTCGGATTTCTTCCAAACGCTTTCGTTCGGCTTCGCGCCGTTCCTGTTCGGCTCGTTGTTCCAGTTCTTTACGTTGCCTTTCGGCTTCAATAGCAATTGTTTGCTCGGTATTTTGAGTAATAATCGGTGGTTGGTCAGTAGAAGACGTTTGAGATGCAGAAGGCGATTGAGAGATGAAAGGCGCCGTATTGGGAATCACATCCGGACCGGCGGGGTCAACGTCGAAAAAGTCCACACCACCACCCGAGGAAGCCGGTTCGTCCGTACCCGAAGCCCATTCTACAGTTCCAAAAGCAACAGGAATACCTCCCATCTCCGCCCGAATTTCTGTCCGCAGAAAAATAAGCGATAAAATAAGCACAATTAACAGACACAGAATAATCGAACTGCCAAAACCAATTATTTGTTCTCTCGTCAATTTCATCTCGGACGTGTTACTAAAATCATTTTGAAATTATGTTGGTTGACCAAATCCAATACCCGAATCACTTCCGAATAAGGAATCGTTTCATCGGCATAAAAGGCAACGCGCACTTCGTCATCCTGTTCGTAATTCTTTTGCAGAAAAGGGATTATTTCTTCAAATGTAACCATAATCTCTCTTTGCGTGCCAAAACCCACGTAATAATTCAAATCGCTATCAATGGTTATCCGCGCCAGAGGTTTGGATTCCGCCTGTTGCGCACTTTGAGGCAAATTTACTTTAATGGCATTGGGAGTAACAAACGTAGAAGTAATCATGAAGAATATGAGTAACAGAAATATCATATCCGTCATGGATGCCATCGAAAAGTCGGCATTTATTTTTCTTTTTCTTCGGATTGCCATGACTGTTGTTCGGTTACGGGTTCGTTCAATATATCCATGAAATCCATTGTACGGGCTTCCATTTTGGCAATAACGCCGTCCACCCGTGCTACCAAATAATTGTAGGCAAACAGGGCAGGAATACCTGCTGCAAGACCGGCGACTGTGGTTACTAAGGCTTCGTAAATTCCGCCCGACAACAAAGTAATATCCACGCTGCTACCGGCATTAGCCATATCGAAAAAAGCGCGAACCATACCGGTTACTGTTCCAAAGAAGCCCAACATGGGCGCAATGGCAGCTGTGGTGGCTACCCACGTAAATCCCTTCTCCAACTTCGCCACTTCGATAACGCCAACATTTTCGATAGCCACTTGAATGTCGTTCATCGGGCGACCCAAACGGTTAATGCCTTTTTCAATCATCCGCGCATAGGGCGTATCGGTCTTTTTGCATAGATTTTTCGCCGAATCGATGCGACTACCAAGGATATAGTCCTTAATCCGATCCATGAACGAATCGCTCTCTTTCGATGCCTTCCGGATAACCAATAACCGTTCGACAAAAATTCCTGCTGCTATGAAGAACAACAGCACAATAGGTATCATTATCCAACCGCCTTTGAATGCTAAATCCAAAATATTCATTTCAACTGGGGCGACAATTCTCGCAGAGGCAACCGCTTCATTCAAACCTTCCTGAATAAAAATCAATAAACTCATATCATTTTAATTTCTAAATATAATTTGCTAATTTTGTATGCTCTTACTAATAGAACACAAAATTAGTCTATTTATTTGAAATATTGCAAAATGTTGAATAAAGAATTGTTAATAAACAAATATATTGCGCTCATAGCCACTCTTGATGAAAACAGCAACATGGGTAGCGAGGGTTCCTGGATTGTATTGGAAGTTAATCCGGCCGACTATGTGCTTTCGCAAATTGCCCATTTAGTGGAACAAAACAACGCCAAAATATGGCAGGTTTTTTCGTGGCTCGAAGAAGAAACATCCAAACAGATTGTTTTGTTAAAAATTGATTTGAAAGATGCTTCGCCGGTAACAAGGAGCTTCGAACGATTCGATTATGTGGTTCGTTATTCGTCGGAATCGCAAGGCATGGCCGACGAAACGATGCTCAACCGCTTAAATGAATTAATTTATTACTTAGAATTGTAAGAGTCAATTATGAGAATCGGCATATTTGGAAATGAATACCACGCAGAAAAGCAAAATTCCATTCAGGGACTTTTCGTCTGTTTGCAGAACCGGAATGCGGAAATTTGGGTGGAAGAAACTTTTTTTCGTTCCCTGTCGGAGTCTTTTGCTGTGGCACCGAAAATAACAGGATTAATCAACGGCGATACTTTCCCTTTGGATATGGCTTTCAGTTTGGGAGGCGATGGCACTTTTCTCCGGACAGCGGCTTGGGTTGAGCGTCAGCCGATTCCCGTATTGGGAATTAACACCGGTCATTTGGGATTTTTGGCAGATGTTTGTCCCTCCGAAATAGAAAAAACCGTAGAAGAAATTTTTCGGGGAGAATACAGTATCGAAGAAAAAAGTCTTTTGCGGTTGGAAACGCCCGCCGCTTTTCCTCATCCTTACGCGCTAAACGAAATAGCGGTTTTGAAACGGGATACGGCTTCGATGATCACCGTTTCGGTTTATCTGAACGACGAATTTTTAACAGAATATTTAGCCGACGGCTTGTTATTGTCCACACCTACCGGCTCTACTGCTTACAATTTGAGTGTCAACGGGCCGATTATTCTTTCCCAATCCGAAAGTTTTGTATTGAGTCCTGTAGCGCCTCATTCGCTGAATATGCGTCCTTTGGTTATCCCCGACGATTATAAAATCCGTTTACAAGTCGAATCGCGGCAGAAAAATTTTCTGATTTCGTTGGACGGTCGTTCGACCGTATTTCCTTCCGGAAGTGAATTTCTCATTGGCAAAGCCGATTTTACCCTCAAAGTGATAAAGCGACCGGAGCAAAATTTTTATGATACACTGCGAAAAAAACTGCTTTGGGGGAAAGATGTGAGGACGACGTAGATAATAAGAATTAATCTCGGCTATTGCTTAATTGCTACCGCCACCTCTCGAATATCGCCTCCAAAAGGCGGGTTCTGTTTAGCCAAACGAATCTCAACGGTTTTAATTTGTGGAAAATCCATCCGGATATGCCGGACGATTCGATGAGCAATATGTTCGATTAAGTTGGAGGGAATTGCCATTTCTTCCTTTACGATAGCATAAACCGATGCGTAATTGACCGTATCATCCAAACAGTCGGTTTCGGCTGCTTTCCGGATATCCAATTCAAATTTCAGATTTACCGTGTAAGTATTGCCTATTTTTCTTTCCTGCTCACTAATACCATGGAAAGCATGGAAAGTCATATCTTTCAATTCTATCCAACCCATCCGTTTTTTTCAGCAAAAGTAGATTTTTTTTTGTTTTTTGTCAAATTAAATCCTATTTTTGTAACTAAATAAATTGTTATTATATGAAAAACAAAGAGATTGTGTCGTGCGGAGTAGCCCACAATGCGTTGGCTACGGGTACCTTGATAAAAGGGAACATTCTTGCGGAAGAAGATTTGCGCATAGATGGGAAAGTGGAAGGCAAAATCGAGTGTGCCGGTAAAGTAGTTGTTGGACCTCAAGGGGAAATACAGGGCGACATTTATTGCACCAATATGGATATCGTCGGTCGGGTAATTGGTAATTTGGTAATAAAAGACATCTTAGTCATCAAATCTTCCGGCGTGTTTACGGGCGATTTGATAACCGGAAGTTTGGAAATCGAGCCGGGTGCTATTTTTAATGGCACCTGTAAAATGCAATAATTGCATCCGGCAGATTTTTCACGGTAAGTTTTAGTGGGAAATAGTGTGATATTTGGTAAAAAAGCAGTACCTTTGCCCTCCGATTTGACATTCAAATTATTCACTAAATTATTATAACGATGGATATTTCCCATATCGAACACATTGGGATCGCTGTTAAGAGTATTGCAGACAGCATTCCCTATTACGAGAACATTCTTGGATTGAAATGCTACAGTATCGAAGAGGTAGCCGACCAAAAAGTAAAAACAGCATTCTTCAAAGTAGGACAAACAAAAATTGAACTTCTTGAGCCTACATCGGAAGACTCTACCATTGCAAAATTTATTGAAAACAAAGGCGAAGGCGTACATCATATCGCTTTTGCCGTTTCCAATGTGGCAGATGCGCTGGCAGAAGTCGAAGCCAAAGGCGTTCGTCTTATCGACCAAGAGCCTCGCAGTGGAGCCGAAGGATTGAGTATTGCTTTCCTGCATCCAAAATCAACAGGCAGTGTATTAACAGAATTATGTCAATAGAATTTAAATAATCATGAGTAATCAATTGGATAAGGTAAGGGAACTTATCGAACTGCGGGCGCAAGCCCGATTGGGTGGCGGTGAAAAAGCCATCGAAAAACAACACGCCCAAGGTAAATATACAGCACGGGAACGCATTTCCATGTTGTTGGACGAAGGCAGTTTTGAAGAATTGGATATGTTTGTCGAGCATCGTTGTTCCAATTTTGGTATGGAAAAGAAAAAATTCTTGGGCGACGGTGTGGTTACCGGTTATGGCACGATCGAAGGGCGATTGGTGTATATTTTTGCACAGGATTTTACGGTTATCGGCGGTTCGCTTTCGGAATCCATGGCGATGAAAATCTGTAAAGTGATGGATTTGGCTATGCTGACGGGTGCTCCGGTAGTTGGCTTGAACGACTCCGGCGGTGCGCGCATTCAGGAAGGGATTAACGCTTTGGCCGGTTATGCCGAAATTTTTCAGCGAAACATTTTAGCTTCGGGTGTAGTACCCCAAATTTCCGGCATTTTCGGGCCTTGTGCCGGTGGAGCAGTGTATTCGCCTGCTTTGACCGATTTTACCATCATGGTGAAAGGGATGAGTTATATGTTCCTTACCGGTCCAAAAGTGGTGAAAACCGTTACCGGAGAAGATGTTACGCAAGAACAGTTAGGCGGTGCCGAAGTACACGCCTCTCGTTCGGGGGTTACTCATTTTGCGGTAGAAAACGGAACCGAAGGCATTCGCTTGATTCGCCAATTGTTGAGCTATCTTCCTCAAAACAATATGGAAGAGCCTCCCATGAAAGACTCTCAAGATCCGATCGACCGCTTGGAAGATTCGTTGAATGATATTATTCCCGACAGCCCCAATAAACCTTACGACATGTATGAGGTAATCGGTGCGATTATTGATGATGGCGAATTTCTTGAAGTTCATGCCGATTTTGCTAAAAATATCATTGTTGGTTTTGCCCGTTTCAACGGACGTTCGGTGGGTATTGTGGCTAATCAGCCTAAAATGCTTGCCGGCGTATTGGATATCAATGCTTCGCGAAAAGCCGCCCGTTTTGTTCGTTTCTGTGATGCTTTCAACATTCCGTTAGTTACATTAGTTGATGTCCCGGGTTTCCTTCCGGGAACCGGTCAGGAATACGGTGCGGTAATTACACATGGTGCCAAACTGCTCTATGCTTATGGAGAGGCTACTGTTCCGAAAGTAACTGTTACTTTGCGCAAATCGTATGGAGGCGCACATATTGTCATGAGTTGCAAGCAGTTGCGTGGCGACATGAACTACGCTTGGCCTACTGCCGAAATTGCAGTAATGGGCGGCGCCGGTGCAGTAGAAGTCCTTTATGCCAAAGAGGCCAAAGAATCGGACAATCCGGCAAAAGTGTTGGAAGAAAAAGAAGCCGAATATACGAAAGCATTTGCAAATCCTTACAATGCAGCGAAATACGGCTATATCGACGATGTTATCGAGCCGCGTAATACCCGTTTCCGCGTTATTCGCGCTTTGCAACAGTTGGCAACGAAAAAGCAAACGATTCCGGCGAAAAAACACGATAACTTACCATTGTAATGATATGAAAACTGAATTAAAATCGGGCGAAGTATATGCAGCCATTGCTATGGCCATTTACGAATCTACCGAATTGCATGATGAAGAGCGCACAATCATCACTATCAGAAACACAGCGCGTGATTTTTCGCCCTGGAGTTTGAAAATTCAAACAATGAGAGAAATCCCTATTAAAAGATAAATATGAAGAATTTTAAATATACGATCAACGGCAACAGTTATGATGTAGTGATCAATGGTATTGAAGATAACGTTGCAGATGTGGAAGTCAACGGCATATCGTATGAAGTAGTAATGGATAAACCGGTAAAAAAACAAACGTTCGTGGAAGAGAAACGGCTGAAAAGCAACGACTTGCCACCTCTCACGCAGCCGCAACGGGCTACCGGAGCATCCGCTTTGCGTTCGCCACTTCCCGGAGTTATTTTGGACGTTAGCTGTAAGGTGGGTGATACCGTAAAGAAAGGTCAAAAAGTAATGGTACTGGAAGCCATGAAAATGGAAAACGTAATCAATGCCGACCGCGACGGCGTGGTAAAAGAAATCAAAGTAAGCAAAGGAGATTCTGTCCTGGAAGGTGATGATTTGATTGTGATTGAGTAAAAAACTACCGAAAGAATTTTATCAATCGGCAATTTTATTGTCATTTACTGAATATCCCTAAAAGAGAATGCGCTCTCTCGACCTGAGGGAGCGCATTCTCTTTCTAAACAAACAAATCCTTTTCTAATTTATTTTGCTATGACATTCAAAAATTGCTTGTTGTTCAGGTATTTCGAAAATTCCAAATCATTCAATGCCTGAACGGCCCAATTGGGGTTCAAACTAATAGATTGTTTTAGATTACTTACTACATTGTCTATGTTGTTGGTACGAGCACCAACGATGGCTTTCAAGTAATAGGTATCTGCATCTGGATATTGAACGGCATTTAAGGTATTCAACGCCTTGTTGTAATCTTTTGAAAGGATTTGTGCCAAAGCGACATTGTTGGTTGCTGATTGTCCAAACGATTGGACGGCTTGAGAATAATTTCCTTTGAGAACAGCCAAATAACCCATTGCATTGTTTAATCCGGCTGCTCCGGCAGCATTGCCAAAATATTGTTCGGCTTTTGCAACATCTCCTTTCGTTAAGGCTACCCAGCCCAGGTTTAAGTTGGCTTCCGGCAATGTGCCTGCCATCTGATTGGCTTTGTCGAACAAAGTTTGCGCTTGGGCAAAATTACCTTTGGCGTATTCCACAACACCCAGGTTGTTGAATCCGCGTGCATCTTTCGGGAACAATTCCGTTGTTTTTTTGTAAATGGTTCCTTTTTCCGACAGAGAGGAGGTCAGGGAGGCTGCATACAATAACTCTTCTACGTTCAGGACTTTCGGATTGGATTCTGCCAAAGCGGCAATTTCTTCGTCCGATTTGCCGATGATTTCAATATTGGCGATCAAACGCGAACGACGCAATTGCGGTAAAATTTCTTGAGCCAAAGTCGAATAAACGGCCGAAATGTTTTTAATTTCCTGCTCCCGCCGTTCGGTGTCGGAATACATGGCAAGCACCCGTAAAATCAGGTCCTTATCCTGAATATTGGATTTTTCGACCAAAGCTTTGAATCCGTCCCAATCTTGAGCGGTATAACGGGCATCAATAGGAACTTGGATTTTAGATTTTTTCAATTCATTTGCCAGATACTTTTCGGTATTGGTTTCCCGTTTTTCTGCTAATGCGCTGTTCAGTTTATAACCGCCGTCGGGTGATGCGTAAGACGAAATTTCGATGCCTACATTTTGATTGCTGGCAGCATTTGCACTGGCTACAATGTCTTTCCATTGGATCAACTCACCTTTTTTCAATTCGCTGGAACGAAGTTCAGCCTGTTGAATAAGGAACATAATGTTTGCATCGTGGGCTTCCTGAATGATGCGCTGGAACTTGTCGGGTGCAATAACCGGCATTTCGGCACCTGCATTGAGAAGATCTGCGGTCGCCAATACTCCGACACCGATTTCAACGTCGGGCAAACTGATAACCTTGTTTCCTACCTTGGCGTTGAAAGTCAGATACAACTGCGAATTTCTCATTGCCGGAACATAACCGAATGAAGAGCGTAATACTGCATTCGCTCCATCCTTTTTAGAGATAACCTGACCGTTGCCTGCTACTTTTTCGCCTTGATAAAGATAAGTAGTGCCTGCGGCTTCTCCTCCTTCGTACCGAAGTACCGGAGTAATTTCCAAACTGGCTTTGTTGTCAAACCATCCGGCAGGGAAAGTAACATTGATTGCTACCGGAACTTGACCGCCAATTAATTCCAGAGGTTGAGGATCTGCTTTGACATAATTAGATGTCAAAGGCGACAAACCACTTTTACAAGAAGTGAATGCTGCAACGATTATAACCATTGCAAACAAAGATGAAAAAACTTTTTTGAACATAATTAATAATAATTAGTGAATGAATAAATAAATTTTCCTGTATAAATTTCGTTATTGCGTATAATTCGTACAATGCCTATCGTCCCAATGCTCTGCCGATAGACGCTCACGAAAGTCTGTCCCTCTTTGAGAGGAATTTTTTGCAAGAGTTGACCGCTTACATTGTAAATAAACAGTTGTCCGGCTTTCGAATTGGTCTCCGGCAGATACAACCGATCGTCATTACGGGCGTATATAATTCTTGTTCTTTTAGGTATTGGAGGAGGGTTGTAATTGGCATTGCTCGACAGTACCTGAATGGCTAATGACGTAATCAACGATTGGTTGTCGTTCTCCGTAGAGCGTTTCCATTCCCCGTTCTTATTTATCCAAGCCGTACTTACTTTCCCCGGTTGAAGTTTGGTATTATAAACAACAAACGAAGCACCCGAGGCATTGGTTATCCGATAGGCAATGAAAAATTTGGAACTTATTTTTATCGGTTTGTTGAACAATACGAAACTTTCGGTGGCGACCGTATTCATATTCTTGTTTGCCAATACAAAGTTTTCACCGGAATATTTTAGAAATTGCGGCTTTAAGTATTGTGTAGCTATCGGTTGCCCTTCGGGTCCTCCTTCGGACGGAGAAGATCCTTCATACACCCGTATTTCCACGCCGTTCGTATAAGAAAAAGGCATTTTTGGAATCAGCAAATAGGCGCCGTATAATTCGATTTCATCTTCCGTGTCCGGATTAAATTCTTCGGCAAATTCCACAATGTTCCGGCTGTTGTTGCCGAATATAAAACCAGAGTAGGGTGAGGTATATTCCGTAACAATCAGTTGGTCGCCGGCATTGTAATCGGCATTTCCAATTCGCAGTAACGGATTGTCTCGGTTGGGATCTTTTCCCATCCAGGAAGATACTCCCGTGTCGTAAGGGTCTAAATGGGTTTTTAGTTGACCGTAATAAGTTCTTTTCCCGTTGTTCGGATAGTTTTCCCACGCTTTCTCCAAAGAAAAAAAGTAATCCGAAGCAGTATTGCCGCATCGAGAACCTCCTCCGCTTAATCCTCCGATAACCCAATGATTGGCATCGAAAAGAGGAGAACCGGAAGAGCCTCCGTGAGTTGAACCAATCGTCCATTGGGCTACTTTCAGAAAAGAATTGGCATCGAAAGGGGTATTTGAAAATGTTTCCAATGTTAAATTATTTTGGTACGAACCGTATTTTTTGACGGCTCCACCCGGATGATGAATATTTGTATAAGGTTTGGCCTCGAAATTCCTGTTCCATCCGGCATAATAGGCATTGTAATAATGAGGTGGTTTTTTGGATAATTTCAATAAGACGATATCCTTTCCTTCGCTGACTACAAGAAGATCGGCTCCTGCCATCGACATTTCTTCAGTCGCTTTCATACTACTTCCGCATACCGGTCGATTGTAGTTAAAAAATACAACACTCGTTTGCGCCCATTTTGCATATTCTTCCCAAGTAAATGACTGATTTGGTCGATTGCCGTTCAAACAATGGGAGGCTGTTAACAAACAAGGGATACTGTCATTTGCAGTATTATTAAGCAAGGTGCCTGTGCAAGCAGTATTACCATTTATCATTATCAAAACGGTGGCACGTATCATTGTTTCATCTATATCCTCACACAATACATCGGGCATACAATCCAAAGAGTGCTGACCATTATCATAGGAAGCAGATTCGTCATCCGAGGGTTCACGTCGTAAAATATTACGATAATCGTGGTTTACCTCCCCAATTACCAACCGTCCGGCAAAGGCTACATCGGCAGGTTCCGAATATTCGATGATAATACTCTCCCCAGCCACCGGTCGCACGGGTAACATCCCTGACGGAGAATTGTTTCGGTGGTCGAACGATCCGATGATATACGAATGATCAGCATTGTACAAAAACAGTTTGGCGCCTTCGGGGACGTGATATTCGGTAAACAACAGGTTGATGGAATAGGCATCCTGAGAATGAATCCCTACTTGCCATATGCGGGTACCATCGGCTAAAATCCATTCGTTTCCGTCTTTTCCACGTTCGATATGCGTATGAAATTTGTAGGCAAACAGAGAACCGCAACGCAGACAATCTTTGTTAGCCACATCTGCCTGCAAAATAGAATCCAAATCAAAAGGCGGCATATTGATAAAATTTGCAGTTCCCGAACTTTTTAAAATAGATGAACTTCTCGCAGAGGAACTATCCAAAAACAAAGGCGTGCCTCCGTAACTTATTTGAGAAAACATCTTCTCTGTGGAAAGCAAGCAAACAAATAACAGTAATGCAGTTCGGATGTTCATCAACTTCTATATCTTTATGCAAAGATAGATTATTTTTGAAATTTATACTATATGATTGGGTTAATTTGCCATTTCGGAAATAAATTTGATTCGTATCAAACGGATTTCTTCCTCTGTATAATCTCCGTTCAATTCTTTGATGGCTAATTCCAAATCGTCGGTTTCCGATTCTTTGAAATAGGAGTAGATATCATCGATATGATCTTCATCCATAATTTCGTCTAAGAAATAATCAATATTGATTTTAGTTCCCGAGTAAACGATAACCTCTATTTCGTCCAATAATTCGTTAAATTCCAAACCTTTTGTCATGGCAATATCGTCTAAAGCCACTTTACGGTCGATGCTTTGCACAATGGATACTTTCAGTTTCGACCGGTTGGGTATGGTGCGCACGCGAAGATCTTCGGGGCGTTCGATTTCATTTTCAATGACATACCGTTTGATGACGTCTATAAATTCCTGACCATAACGTTTTGCTTTTCCGGCGCCCACTCCCGGAATATTTTGCAGTTCTTCAATCGTAATCGGATAGGTCGTTGCCATGGCTTCCAACGAAGGATCCTGAAAAATAATGTAAGGAGGAACTTCCAATTTTTTGGAAAGTTTCTTTCTTAAATCTTTCATAATGGAATACAGCATCGGATCAACGGCACAAGTTGAAATGCCTCGCAACGGAGCGTCTTCCTCGTTATCGTCATCGTCAAAATCATTATCTTTTGTAATCTTGAACGAAGTAGGATTCTCCATGTATTTTTTTCCTGCCGGAGTTATTTTCAACAACCCGTAATTTTCGATGTCTTTATCCAAATACCCGGCAATCATTGCCTGACGGATTACGGCATTCCATGTCTTTTCGTTTTCTGCCTCTCCGATTCCGAACATTTCCAATTCGTCGTGTTCGTGCAAAAGGATTTCGGAAGTTTTCTTCCCTTGCAAGATGTTGATGATATGCTCAGATTTGAATTTATTATTCACTGCTTCTACGGTTTCAAAAACCGACATTACTAACTCTTTCGCTTCCACTTGTTTTTTAGGGTTTAAACAATTATCACAATTTCCACAGTTATCCTCGGTGTATTCTTCTCCAAAATAATGTAACAGTATTTTCCGTCGGCAGACGGAAGATTCTGCGTATGCCCGAGTTTCTTCCAGCAATTGTTTGCCTATTTCCTGTTCGGAAACCGGTTTTCCTTGCATGAATTTCTCCAATTTATTTAAGTCTTTATTTGCATAAAAAACAATACACTTGCCTTCGCCGCCGTCTCTGCCGGAACGTCCGGTTTCCTGGTAATAACCTTCCAAACTTTTGGGAATGTCGTAATGAATAACGTAGCGCACGTCGGGTTTGTCGATTCCCATCCCGAAAGCGATAGTGGCAACAATCACTTCCGCTTCTTCCATCAAAAATTTATCCTGATTTTCGGAACGAACTTGCGAATCCATTCCTGCGTGGTAGGCTAAAGCATTGATGTTGTTCGTTTGTAATATTTTCGTAAAGTCTTCCACTTTTTTTCGCGAAAGACAGTAAACAATACCCGATTTTTCCGAGTTGTTTTTTATGAATTTAACAATTTCGTCGTCAATAGTTTTGTTTTTTTGGCGGACTTCATAATACAGATTCGCCCGATTGAACGATGATTTGAATACTTTCGCCTCCATCATATCCAAGTTTTTCTGAATATCGTGTTGTACTTTAGGTGTGGCCGTGGCTGTCAATGCGATTAACGGGCGGCGGGAGATTTCGTTGATAATCGGTCGTATGCGGCGATATTCGGGGCGGAAATCATGTCCCCATTCTGAAATACAATGCGCTTCATCTACGGCGTAAAACGAAACGGGAACTTGTTGCAAAAACTCGATATTCTCGTCTTTCGTTAAAGATTCGGGGGCAACGTACAACAATTTTGTTTTTCCTTTTTTAATGTCTTCTTTTACTTGATCAATGGCTTGCTTATTCAAAGAGGAATTAATAAAATGAGCCACGCCGTTATCTTCGCTGAAATGACGCATAGCGTCCACTTGATTTTTCATTAAAGCAATTAGCGGGGAAATAACAACGGCGGTGCCTTCCAACAATAAGGAAGGGAGTTGGTAACACAAAGACTTACCGCCACCGGTTGGCATCAAGACAAAGGTGTCTCTTCCTGCCAAGACATTCCGGATCACGGCTTCCTGATTTCCTTTAAAGGTGCTAAATCCGAAATGCTTTTGCAATGCTTCCGTTAAAAAGTCCGTTTGTGCCATTTTTACATTAAAAATCTTCTTTATAGCAAAGGTAAATGATTGTCTTTGAATAATGCAAATAATTTAGCAGTTTTTTAAGGAAAATCTTCGTTAAACTAATTAAATCTCTTCTTTTGTCAAGTCTAACTTTTCATTATCGGCTCCTCGTTCAAAATACTGCTTTTTCAAGGGATTCTTACTGATTTCATTGTGGGTTGTCTGATGATTGCAAATATCAATCGCTAAAAACAAGGCATTTCGAAGAGCATCGGGCGAACAGTCGTTTTTTCCGGCTTTTTCGAAAGACGCGGTCAAATTCGACGCTGTAACAACAAAGGGTAAATTACTTATAAAAAATGCATATTCTTCGTTGACAAGGGTCTTAAAAGCAATCATTCCCTGATCATGATACATAGCAAGGACGGCATCAAATTTTTGTTGCCGGTCGGACGCGAAAAAATCGGCTGCAGCATAGGGGCCAAAACACTGGACGCCGGCATCAGAAGCTGCTGCGATGGCTTGCGTGGTAATATTTTCCTGTTCAATCAATGGATTGATTGCCAAAACGGCAATACGAGGCAAGGTAATCTGAAAATCACGAATCAAACTCGTTTGCAGAGCCATTATTTTCTCAGTCAATGATTCTACCGTCAGAAGATCGGAAACTTTGGCAAGCGGCACACTTGCCGTAGCAAGGGCTAAACGAAAACTGTCGCCGGACAATATTCTCAGACTTTTTTTTCCGGCGGCGATTTTTTCCTCTACGGCAGCCGTTGGGTCTGTTTCGGAAGGCGCCACAACGAGTGCGTCGATTGCTCCCGCTTTCAGATCGTCTAACGCACGACTGAGCGCCATATCAGATGCTTTGGTGCCTTCGGGAGTAGATTTTCCCAATTCGACCATAAAGTCGTCATCTATAACATTAATTATATTGAGCCGGTTAACTCCGGCGTTTTCCGGTCGATTGATGTTGCTGGTATTGGTCGCAGGCAAATCAAGCACTTTTCGGTGATAAGCCAATATCTTGGATGAACCGTAAACGATTGGAATGCAGGTTTCGAAAACATGGGCATTGTCGAATGTCTTCAATATCAACTCGTAAGAAATACCATTGGCATCTCCTTGACTGATACCGACTTTTATTAGTCTTTCTCTCATAAATAATAAATAGTGAATTTATACTCTTATTTTTTGCAAATATAGATGAAATTTTCCACATTACACACAGACAAATAAAAATTGGGAAGTCAGCAGATTCAACATCTGAATCTGCCGGTGTGAAAAAATTAAAAAATACTCTTAAAATGATACAAATCTTTGTAACTTTGCGTCGATTTCGCGTATTTTTGTTAAATCCACTTATACAATTAAAAATAACAATCATGAAATTAAGAAAAATTCTATTAAGCGACAATGATGCACCCAAGGCGTGGTATAATATCGTGGCAGATATGAAAAATAAACCGCTGGCGATGCTTCATCCGGGGACAAAACAACCGATAAAAGAAGAAGAATTGTATGCAATCTTCCCGAAGTCGTTGGCAAAACAGGAACTCACACAGGAGCGGTACGTCGAAATACCGGACGAAGTGCAAGACCTGTACAAAATTTATCGCTCCACACCTTTGGTTCGGGCATACGGATTGGAACGCGCACTCGATACCCCTGCAAAAATCTATTTTAAAAATGAGAGTGTAAGTCCGGTCGGATCACACAAACTGAATTCCGCCATTCCGCAAGCCTACTTCAATAAGTTGGACGGGACAAAAAAATTGACTACCGAAACCGGAGCCGGACAGTGGGGAGCCGCATTGAGTTTGGCATGTAGCCACTTCGAGTTGGATCTGACTATTTTTATGGTAAAAGTCAGTTACGAGCAAAAACCCTATCGCAAATCGATGATGCAGACATGGGGAGCAACCGTAATCCCATCGCCCAGCGATTTGACAGACAGTGGGCGTCATGCCAACCAACATTTCCCCGGAACTTCCGGAAGCCTCGGAATGGCCATTTCGGAAGCGATCGAAATGGCTGTAAAAAATCCGGATACCAAATACGCGTTGGGAAGTGTTTTGAATCATGTTATCCTGCACCAAACAATTATCGGATTAGAAGCTGAAAAACAAATGGAAATCGCCGGCGACAAACCCGACATCATAATCGGCTGCTTCGGAGGAGGATCGAATTTCAGCGGACTAAGTTTTCCATTCTTGCGCCACAATTTGGTAAACAATGAGAAAATACGTTTAATTGCCGCCGAACCGGCTTCCTGTCCCAAACTCACGCGCGGAATTTTCCAGTACGATTTTGGAGATACCGAAGGATTAACCCCTCTGCTTCCTATGTACACATTGGGACACAACTTTCAACCGGCCGACATACATGCCGGAGGACTTCGTTATCACGGAGCAGGGACAATCATCAGCCAGTTGCGCCGCGACAATCTGGTCGAGGCGGTATCCATTCCACAACTCGAAACATTCGAAGCAGGAGTGCTCTTTTCCCGTTATGAAGGAATCATCCCCGCACCCGAGTCAACACACGCAATCGCAGCCGCTATTCGTGAAGCAAAACGTTGTAAGGAAGAAGGCATATCGAAAACCATCCTATTCAATCTTTCAGGACATGGCTTGATTGATATGGCATCGTACGACCGCTTTTTCGCTGGCGAACTGAAAAACTACGAGGTCTCGAACGAAGCTATCGCTCAAAGTGTTGCAGAATTAGAGAAACTTGCTTGATACATAACGAACAAAAATCAAAGATCCATGAACGACTTGAAAACAATGAATCGTGCTGCCAACAACATCCGTATCTTGGCTGCGGCAATGGTCGAAGAAGCCAAATCGGGGCATCCGGGAGGGGCGATGGGAGGCGCTGATTTTATCAATGTTTTATACAACGAATTTTTGATTTACGATCCTGAAAATCCCACCTGGCACGAACGCGACCGTTTCTTCCTCGATCCGGGGCACATGTCGCCGATGTTGTATTCCGTGTTGACGTTAGCCGGCATCTTTACGATGGACGATCTGAAACAATTCCGTCAATGGGGGAGTATCACACCCGGGCATCCGGAATGGGATATTCTTCATGGTATCGAAAACACCTCCGGTCCCTTGGGACAAGGTCATACTTACGCCGTAGGGGCCGCTATCGCTGCTAAGTTTTTGCAGGCAAGAACCCAGCGTCCAAGCAATCAAAAAATATACGCTTACATATCCGACGGAGGCATTCAGGAAGAAGTTTCTCAAGGGGCAGGTCGCATAGCGGGGCATCTCGGATTGAATAACCTCATTATGTTTTACGATGCCAACGATATTCAACTTTCTACCACAGTGGACGAGGTAACCAGCGAAGATACGAAGAAGAAATACGAAGCCTGGGGATGGAAAGTAATAACCATCGACGGAAACAATGTCGCTGAAATCCGAAAAGCATTGCAAGAGGCAGGACAGGAACAAAACCGTCCAACACTGATTATCGGAAAAACCATCATGGGAAAAGGCGTTGTCAGAGCCGATGGCAGTTCATTAGAACGGGATTGTGCCACCCACGGAATGCCGTTGAGCGGAACCGGAGCCTCTGTTTCCGACACCATTCGGGGATTGGACGGCGATCCTGAAAATCCGTTTCAAATCTTCTCTGACGTACAGGAAATTTATGCCAAACGGCGAGAAGAATTACAAAAAATTGTTCACAAAAAAAACAAAGAAGAAGATATTTGGGCAAAAGCCCATCCGGAAATAGCCGCTAAACTGCATCAGTGGTTACACGAAAAATCGCCTGCTATTGATTGGTCGGCTATTGGGCAAAAACCGGATCAGGCAACGCGAACGGCTTCCGCAACGGTATTGGCTCATTTAAGTCAGCATGTTGAAAACATGATTGTTACATCGGCCGATTTATCCAATTCCGATAAAACGGACGGATTTCTTGCTCATACAAAAGCCATTACAAAAGACGATTTCTCCGGAGCGTTTTTACATTCCGGCGTTGCCGAACTTACAATGGGATGTTTGTGTATTGGTATGGCTTTGTATGGCGGTGTTATTCCCGCATGCGGTACTTTCTTTGTGTTTTCCGATTACATGAAACCGGCAATAAGGATGGCGGCATTGATGCAACTGCCGGTAAAATTTATCTGGTCGCACGATACTTTCCGCGTAGGAGAAGACGGTCCAACGCATCAACCGGTGGAACAGGAAGTCCAAATCCGCCTGATGGAAAAAATGAAAAACCATAAAGGACACAATTCGATGCTGGTGCTTCGTCCGGCAGATGTGCAGGAAACAACTGTGGCATGGAAATTGGCGATGGGAAATACCGAATCTCCCACCGCTCTGATTTTTTCGCGGCAAACCGTTACCGATTTGCCCGCTAAAAGCGATCGTTACACAGAGGCTTTACAGGCAGCAAAAGGCGGCTATGTAGTAGAATGTGACGGGGATGTTGATGTAATCCTGTTGGCCTCCGGTTCGGAAGTATCAACTTTGGTCGAAGGTGCAACTTTATTGCGTAAAGAAGGCATCAAAGTTCGTATCGTTTCCATTCCTTCGGAAGGTTTGTTTCGGAATCAATCGAAAGAATATCAGGATTCGGTGATTATTCCGGGTAAAAAAATCTTTGGATTGACAGCAGGATTACCCGTTACACTCTTGGGATTGGTGGGTAATAACGGCAAAATTTGGGGATTGGAATCGTTCGGTTTCTCAGCGCCTTTCAAAGTATTGAACGAGAAATTAGGCTTTACCGGCGAAAATGTATATAAACAAGTAAAATTGATGCTGTAAATGGAACCCGTTTTTCCCCGTATTGGTTTGGCTTCAGATCATGCCGGCTACGAAGTAAAAGAATTTATTCGGATGTTGCTAAACAAAAAAGACATCCCTTGTATCGACTACGGAGCCCATTCGTCCGAAAGTGTCGATTATGCCGAATACGGACACAAATTGGCGGAAGCCATCGAAAAAGGGGAAGTATCGGCAGGCATAGCCGTTTGCGGTTCGGGCAATGGAATCAATATGACATTGAACAAACACGCCATTATTCGTTCCGCTTTATGCTGGAATGAAAAAGTTACCGCTTTGGCACGAGCACACAACGATGCCAATGTATTGGCTCTTCCCGGACGTTTTCTGTCGATGGATTTAGTAGAAAAAATGGTTGATATTTTCCTGAATACACCCTTTGAAGGAGGACGGCATCAAAAACGAATTGAGGAGATACCCATACCCAATTTATTATAGTTGCCATTCATTTTCGCTGTATTTAAAATAATTCATCTGGATTAATGTTCAAAAATGTTTCAAAGTCAATGCCGCCTGTACCTACCAACATCACTTTTGCCTGTGGATAATGTTTTACAAATTCTGCCATTCCTGTTTTTGTAACACTTGCTCCACTTTTAACTTCCAAGCCAACAATTTTTTCTCCGTATTTTAGCACAAAGTCTACTTCCGAGCCATTTTCTCGCCAATAATAAAGTTTGTATTTCCCTTTTGATTTGTTGCGATTGTTGATTAAATGCGTGCCGATTGCAGATTCTGCGAGTCGTCCCCATATGTTAGGACTTGTGACTACATCTGAAAATGTGAAATTTTCTTGAACAGTAATCAATGCGTTATTATAAACCTGAAATTTTGGACTTGACGAGCGTGTTTTTATTTCACTGCCTGAAAATTTTTCAATTCCGCCGAGCAGTCCGCTTTCGTCCAAAAGTTGCAAATAATGTGACAGCGTAGTTGTATTACCTGCATCTAAAAGTTGTCCAAGAATTTTGTTAAACGACAAAATTTGCCCTGAATACAATGCTCCGAGTTCAAAAAGTTGTCGCAGCAATGCGGGCTTATTAACTCTTGTAAGCATCAAAATATCTTTTGAAATACTTGTTTCTACGAGTGTATTTTTCACATAATCACGCCAACGGTCTTCGTCTTCAATCATTGTTGCCGTGCCAGGATAGCCGCCAAAATAAATGTATTGCTGCAAATTCCAACCAAAAGCGTCCTGCATTTCTTTGAGTGACCAATGAAAAATATTTATCTGCTCAAATCTGCCCGCAAGCGATTCTGTAAGTCCCTGTTGCAAAAGCAAACGAGACGAGCCACAAAGAAAAATTTTGAGATTTACGTTGTTCCAACTGTCTGTGTCCCACTCTTTTTTAACAACTTCGCTCCAATTTTCAATTTTCTGAATTTCGTCAAAAACGAGCAAATATTCCGAAAAACTTTGTGTTTTCATTTTCATTCGAGCATTCTCCCACATTTGCGAAATCCAAATTGTGTTTGAAGTTGCCACCAAATCGGCAGAAACATAGTCGCAAGGAATGGAAATTTTGCTCAATGCCTGTTTCAAAAGCGTGGTTTTTCCAACTTGACGAGGTCCGGAAATCACTTGAATGAACTTTCTCTCTTCGTTCATTCTGCTCGTAATCGCCTGTAATTCATCTCTTTCTGTCATAATAAAAATATTTTACTCAATGTTTTTAGTATTTTTACTCAATAAAACGCGCAAATATACAAAATACTTTATTACAAATACAATTTTTCAGATTCATTGTTATCTTTTATGCATTATTCGGCAATTCATGCAAAGTAATATCAAATACTTTGGCTATTTTCAGCAAAGTACCTATTGTGTAATTAGTCCCTCCTTTCTCAATCCGGATTAAATTGTTGTATTATTGGAAAGCATTATGCTCTGAAGTCCACCGGTCGCACGGCAACCAGACATTGGTGAAATAATAGTGTTTTAAATATTGTTTAACCATTTTTTTGCGTACATTTGTAAAATTTTCATTAATTAATTTCAAAAAATTCAAACAGTTATGAAGAAAATTCCGTTGATTATCGTTTTGTGTGTATACTGTACTTTTTCGGGTATGGCTCAGTTGGAAGTTGATGCGAATGGAAACACTTCTGTTTCCAAAAACATTTATCTTTTGGGTAACGCATCCAATTTTTTAGGTACAACCGGCAATGTTCCTATTACTTTTAAGGTAAACGGCGTTTTAGCGGGGTTTACGGGTAGTTCTAATAATTACAACGTGTCGTTCGGATATGGCTCTATTAGCACATCTGCTGGGTGGGGCAATACAGCGATAGGCCTTGAAGCGTTGCGGAACAACAAGTATGACGGCAATACTGCCATTGGTTGGAGTGCGCTTTACAGCAATGTGTATGGAGAATTGAATACCGCCACTGGTGTTATGGCACTTTGCAACAACACGGGAGGTAGCTATAACACCGCCAATAGTGCTCATGTACTTTCCGCCAACACGACGGGCACAGGCAATACTGCCTCTGGGGCTTATGCACTATGCTCCAATATGACGGGCAGCAACAATACTGCTATTGGGTTTTTGTCCAATACCAACGGCAATCTGAGCAATGCTATAGCTATTGGCTATAATGCTGTAGCCACCGCAAGCAATGCAGTAGTACTTGGCACCTACACTGTTACCAGCGCAGGTGGTGCCGTTACATGGAGTACTGTCTCTGATGGTCGGGCAAAGAAAAACATTCGATCGGAAGTGCCCGGACTTGCTTTCATCAACCGTCTGCAACCGGTTATGTATAATTTCGACCTCAATGCTATGGATGAATTACAGAAATCCGATGATCCGAAAATAAACGCTTTCAGAGATTCTTTACGCAATGCACGTTCTTTCGAAGCAAAGGAAATGGAAGCAAAAGCGAGAGCGAATAAGGAAAAAATAGTTTATTCCGGCTTTATTGCACAGGATGTAGAAAAAGCCGCCCGCAGTATCGGGTACAATTTTAGCGGAGTGGATGCTCCCGAAAACGGCAAAGGCGCTTATGGACTCCGCTATGCCGAATTTGTCGTTCCTTTGGTGAAAGCCGTGCAGGAACTGAGTGAACAAAACGCCCAATTGCAGGAACAGATAAATGAATTGAAAGCCAACAGTTCCTTACGCTCTTTTACCGACGAAACCGAATCGCCCAAGTCGATTGACCCAATAATCGCCCAATGCAAATTGTATCAAAATGCGCCGAATCCGTTTAGCCAAAATACGCAGATAAAGTTTTATGTTTCCGAAAGTGTTAAAAAGGCTCTATTGTGTATTTACGATTTGCAGGGTAACCAAATCAAGCAAATTTTAATTACCGAGCGAGGCGAAGGCTCGCAAATCATTTCCGGCTCGGAACTCTCTGCCGGAATGTATCTCTATGCACTGATTGTGGATGGCAAAGAAGTGGATGTGAAGCGGATGATTTTGACGAAGTAAGGAGATGACACCATGAAATTAATAAAAATCTTTTTGCCTGTCTTGTTTATTGTTTTTGCCTGGCAAGTAAATGCCCAAACGACTGACAATACGATTGTTAACGATAACAGTGCATGGGCTACATTGATGTGCGGATTTGGACCTTATAACATAATTTGTAGTGTAAAAACACAATATGTTTATTTTGAAGGAGATTCAACAGTTGCTACGGTTTCGTACAAAAAAGTTTTTTCGTGCGAAGATGAATTACACGAAAACATTAAATATGTAGGATTAATCAGAGAACAGGATAGGAAAACATATTTTATTCCTGTAAATTCTAAAACGGAATATTTATTGTATGACTTTTCTCTGAAAGAAGGTATGAGTTTTGAATATACAGACATGTGGCTTGGACCTACTTTAATGCACATTAAACGGGTCGATTTTATAGAAATTAATGGTGTTCAAAAGAAAAGATTTCAATTGACTAAGCAACCACCTTACGATTACCATATACTTACTGCATGGATTGAAAATGTTGGTAGCTTGAGTGGATTGTTTTACCCAAGTGGCGTAACACCACCTGGCAGTCAGGGAGAATTGTTGTGTTATTTTGAAGATAACAAATTAATTTACAAGAATCCTAATTATTCCGAATGTTATTACGACAAAGTGGAAGATATTACTTCTGTGCAAACAATAGTAACTGAAAATTATAAAATTTTTCCCAATCCTGTTGAAGATGTATTGACAATGTCTTCTTTAGACAACACAATATCTCTAATTGAAATCTATGATGTTTTAGGGAAAAAAGTTTACAGTCAAACCTATAAAGAATCTATTAATATGAGTTCTTTTGAAAAAGGGTTGTATCTGCTTAAGGTTTATGATACAAATGAGCAGGTTTCGGTATTTAAAATTATTAAAAGATAGAATGTATGAGAACAAGAAAATTATTTACAGCGAGCATCATAATGTTTATAATGGCATTGCCAACTATCCTGAATGCACAGGTTGTTTCGGATAAATCGTTCAAAATGTTTCATCCTGCGACAGAAATATCGCACGACAGGAGTGTTTTTGAAACAGGCAGTACTATTTTGCCTATATCGGTAAAACAAAAAATAACGGGCTTATCTGTGAGCGGAAATATCACATTTACCGGCGAAAAAGGTTTTGTGCGTATTGTACTGACCGACGATTATGAAAATGATTATCTTATACTTGAAACAAATACTTTTTTTGAAAACGATACAAATATTTCGTTTGACGCCTTTTGCGAAGAAACTGCATTGTTGAATGGTGTTTTACCGAAACAAATAACAATAGAATGTACCGATGCTCAGGTAACGATTACCGGAATTCAATATGCCGCCGGTAATGAATATCAAACAGGCAGAGGAAAACAAATAAAAGGAGAACAGTTGGACGCAAAACTGCAACACATCAATGCCGTTTTAGCGCAAAAAGAAATGACTTGGGGAGCAGGCAAAACTTCTTTGTCCGAAATGACGTATATGGAAAAGAAAGGTTTATTTGGGGGAAAACTCCCGAATTTGGCAGGTTTCGACTATTACATTGGCGGTATTTATGTGATGCAGGGATACAAAGGCTCAGTAGCAAAACCCTGTGTCTGACTCTCCCCGTTCAACTCAAAATCTATCCGTAAAGTTTGGCAAGTCTGTATAAGAAAAACTTCTTGTCTTGTACACCTCTAAGCGATGCACGGAAGAACTTTATTTTAGCATTGAAACTCTCGGCAGAAGCATTAGTTGAACGATTTATGAAATAATTCAAAATCTCATCTTCATTCGCCTGAACCGTCTTTGCAACCGTATCAAATGAATTCAAATTCA
>Ga0209628_10000479_pt1 | contig 24438 bp, 23 predicted proteins | sample TergutCu122P4_FD_187285 | JGI IMG/M metagenome (GOLD analysis project Ga0209628, IMG submission 187285) | Cubitermes ugandensis P4 segment gut microbial communities from Kakamega Forest, Kenya - Cu122 P4 (SPAdes) (version 2) | ecosystem: Host-associated > Arthropoda: Insects > Digestive system...
AATCCATTTCGGTAATATAGCCCAAGCCGCTGCATTTCGGGCACGCCCCGTAAGGCGAGTTGAAAGAGAAGGTGTTAGGCTCTGGCTCTTGATACGAAATGCCGGAAGTGGGACAAATTAAATGCCGACTCAGATTCTTCGTTTCTCCGGTGGCAGAATCCAACACCACAATCGTTCCTTTGCCATGTTGTAATCCAAGTCGCAAACTGTTGGTTATACGCGACAACACAGCATCCTTTACTTCAAACTGGTCAATTACAATATCAATATCGTGGATTTTGTATCTATCCAACTGAAGATTAAAAGACAGCGACAAAATTTCGCCATCCACGCGGGCTTTGGTAAACCCTTTTTTGCGAATATTTTCAAACCACTCTTTGTAATGCCCTTTCCGTCCGCGAATTACGGGCGCAAGTAGCGCAATATTTTTCCCTTTGTAATTCGTTGAGATAATATCCAACAGTTCACGCTCGTGGTAACTCACCATTTTTTCGCCGGTAACGTAAGAATAGGCGGTGGCGCATCGGGCGTACAACAATCGTAAAAAGTCGTAAATTTCGGTAATCGTACCCACGGTAGAGCGCGGGTTTTTGTTTACCGTTTTCTGTTCGATGGCAATTACCGGATTTAGCCCTGTGATTTTATCCACGTCGGGATGTTCCAGATTCCCGATAAACTGCCGCGCATACGCCGAAAACGTTTCCATATAGCGCCGTTGTCCTTCCGCATAAATCGTATCAAACGCCAGCGAAGATTTTCCGCTGCCGCTCAAGCCTGTAATCACTATAAGTTTGTGCTGCGGCAACGACAGGGAAACGTTTTTCAGGTTGTTTTCCCGCGCGCCGGTGATGCAGAGGTGGGATTCGGAAAAGGAGGAGGGAGATTTCAAGTTTAAGGTTTAAAGTTTAAAGTTCAATAGTTCAATAGTTTAATAGTTTAATGGTTTGGTTTTCTGTTAATTATTTCATTTATCATTTATTGTATTTTGCAAAATAACTGTCTATTTCAGGTCTCAGTTCAATGCCGGCTTTTTCAAAACAGTCTAATAATTCAACATAAGCGCCTTTTCCGCCAAGAAAATCCCAAAACTCTTCGGCGACTTTCAATTCGTTCTCAAGGTCAAGCATACCTCGCATTGTCCAACGGTTGTATGGTTGCGGTTCATAAGGATTGTATGGAATCGCTATTACAGTTTGAACATTAGCATTAGGATTTGCAGCAAGTGTAGCAGCGATCCATTCTAAAAGTGTACGTTTAAACTCTTTAAAACCACCCGCATTGGGTTTTGCTGTTTTTATGTCGAACAAATAAATTGTGTTATCATGGCCAATTAATTTCAAATCTACTTTTGTTGGCTTAACTGCTTTCATTTCACCTTTTTGACAAATTGCTCTAATGGCTTCAATTTCTCGTGGTTTATTCGGTGTTATGGTTGCAGTTGAAAGATCATCCATTATATTTTGGATAACTTTTTGTGCTTCTGATGAGATTTGTAATCCTGCTGTCTGTTGTTGTTCTGCCGTTGCAAAATTCAACTGAGCTAATGATTTGGCAACAGGCTCAAAAATACTTGTGCCAAAATTTGTACTTAATGAATGAATAAATGAATAGAGAGCAATTCTATCTTTGCCCAAAAGTCGAAAATGAAAGGGCATAGAAGCCGGCTCAGGGTTATAATTCCGAAATTTGTGTCGCAGGCTATTGGTAATAACTTGCTGGATGTGGGATTTTTGGAGATTGGTTAGTGGCATTGTTTATACATTATAAATTATGATACAAATAGTAAATAACAAGAGAAATAATAACCCCCATTTAATTTTACTGACCGCTTGATTATACTTATTAAATTTTTCAGCACAACGTTTGGAACAATTATAAATCTGTGTATATTTATCTTTTATAACACTTTCATCATCCGTCATATTTATCTTCTCAATAAAATCATTTAATGATTGATTTTGTATTGTTTGAAAAAATATAATGGAATCATCGTTACATTTTGTTTTTCCTGCTAAAACATCAAATATCAATAATATTGCCCGAATTAAAAATAAAAAAGTTAATCCTAAAATAATAAAAATCATACAAGATAAAAAACAAAAATCTCCTTCACCTTTTTGCCAGTAATGAAAGACCGGTGATATAAGATTTTGCAGTGAATTTAATATATAATCACTCGTAAAAAATATAGATGCAAAGATTCCTAAAAAAGCAATCATTATAGAAGCCTTTGTGTCACAGTTTTCTGTCCAAACAATTACTTGATTATGAATTTCATTGCCAAATTCTTTTTTTTCTGAATTATTCATATTTTACTTTTTTATATTGTCCAATAGTAAGAAGTATAATAATAAGTTTCCTTTTTGTCATTATATAAAAATGAAGATTGTTTCCACATATCCACTTTTTCTTCTCGTCCCCAAGAATTTGTTCTTGTATGATATTTTACACAATCTTCAAGATTGTCATATACAAGTTTTGTAATACCAATACAGTTTGGGCATTTACATTCATCACTAATTTTTGCTGATTTATTTACAGAGTGGCCTATCCAAATAAGGTCTTTGGTAGTATCATCTCCACCGACCCCGACCTTTGTTGCCAAAATTTTTCCATCATCTATTCCTATGCCAAAATCAATATCAGCATAGTTTTTCAATGTATCATTAATTAATTGAGTAATTGCATAACACATTTGCATAGCTGCTTTTACAGCATTTGATAAAGTTATTTTTGTCGTTCCTTGATAAAATACCAACAAACTATCTCCATTAAAGCTTCTTATTTCTCCTCCTGTTGCTTTGGCTATTTTTACAATAGTATGATAATAAATCATATGAAGTTTTGCAACAACTCGTTTTTGGTGTTTATCTAATAATTTTGTGGAACCACGCATATCAATAAATAATACAGTTGCTTCAAATTGTAATCCTTTACAACCAAAAGTTAGCTGTTTATTATCAATAGTTGGAACAACCATAACATCTATTACTTCAAAAGTTGTATTTTGAATTTCTTTTGTTTTGTTAATAATATCATCTCTTAGTGCCATAATTATTTTGATTTTAAATGAAATATCGTCTCCGAGTACGCCGTCTTATCCTTTTCCGTTCTGTTTAATACCGGTCTTTTGAATTGATTAACAATCTTCATTCCGGCGTTTTCGGCAATGGTGGGATACATATTGTATTTATCGTTGGCAACTACAAACACATCGTAATCATCTGCCAAAAAACGCTTACAATTGTTCAAAACATCTGAAATTCCTTGTATGTAGTTCTGTTTAGCCTCTTTAGTTTGCCCTTTAAAAAGCGGGCCTATCTCTAACTCGTCTTTGCGCTCAAATCCAAACAAATCATAAGCATAAGCATGTTGCTCGTGGTAATCAATTAATCCAACGTAGGGTGGAGAGGAAAAAATGCCTTTTATTTTCTTCTGTTTTTGTAACTTTGCAAATTCCGGAAATTTCTTTTTTACCTGTTCGTAAATATCCATGTTTCTACTATCACCGGTTAAACACAATTGGAATGTGTTGGTTCTTAACTTATCAAACTGTTGCAAACGGCTAACAGTATCTTTGGAATAGGTTTTCCACCATTTTAGAATTGAAAATAAAGGCTTACAAATTTTGCCATGTTTGCTGCAATAGTAAGTGGTTGTTACAGGCTCTAATAAAGTAGCTAAGTCTGCATGGGTGGTAGCACGGCAACTGCGTATAGTGCGGCTCAAAATAATGCTGATAATTCTTTTTGTGTGAATGTTTTTAATCTCTTTTATTTGTTCAAAAACGAAATCAATCTCATTACGTATATGTTGCGAATACCATTTGTCTAAAAAAGTTTCATTTTTTTCTTGACGTAGTTTAATGTTGTATTCTTTTACTAAACCTTCATAAATGGGTAAAAACTGTTTTTCTTTTTCTGCGCCATACTTTTTTTCTTCGATTTCACCATTTCTTAATCGGTATTTGTATTCGGGAACAGGAAAATATTCATTGTTAAACTTATTAAGTGCCAACGATAATTCTTCCTCAAAATCAATAACATGAGAGTTACTTACAAAATCTTCCAACGATTTGGTAATTTGTTTGAGTTCGTTTTGTATGTCCGCAATGTCATATTTTGCAACTTTTGAATTTCCAATCAACGTGTTAAAAGCGGAAATATCAATTCCTATGGCATGTATTCCCAATTCACATGCCTGCACCATCGTTGTACCGCTTCCGGAAAAAGGGTCTAAAATAATATCGTCTTTGGCAAAGTAGGTTTCGGTTTTAAATTTATCAGTATGGTTGTCTAAAAAATACTCTACCAATTGCGGTATAAACTTGCCCTTGTAAGGATGCAAGCGATGAACGTGTTTGGTGGTTTCCGATTCTTTGTATTGCTCAAACGACAACGCCCAGTTTAAATCATCACCCAAGCGTTCTTTGAAATTTACTTCCCGTGAACCATTGTAGGATTTGTAATAACTTAATAGGTCTTTTTCACAAACTTGAGTTGAGCCGTTTTCTCCATTTTTCTTAACTCGCCCATACTGAATAAGATAAGAAATATTGGAGGGCGTAACTTCCTTCCCTGTGTATCTCGTTGCCCAGTCGCTTGCTTCTTTAATCGTTAATAGTCCGCTAGTTTGTGCCATTTTACTCTGTACATAATTTCCGCAAAGAAAGTGTTTTATTTGTTGTTAACACTAAAAAAATATCTTTGCACATTATTGCAAACATTAATTAAGATGAGCCAAAAAGAGACTATTCTCAAGCAAATCCGTGAAACATTGAGTGCCAATGCTGATCCTAAAAGAGTTACATTGATGGAACGCTTTTTTAAGGAAGGGGAAAACGCAAAAGTTTATGGACTGAATATGGCCAATGCAAAAAAAATAGCCAAAGATGCCCTACTACAAGTAAAGGAGTTATCCAAACAAGAAATCTTTGAGATTTGCGAAGAACTTTGGAAATCAGACTATTTGGAAGAAGCGGGCACAGCCTGTACATTTGCCGAATCTTTACTTAAAAAATATGAGCCTTCGGATATTACCGTTTTTGAACACTGGCTCAACAGTTATGTAAACAATTGGGCAGCGTGTGATGTTTTTTGTAATCATACCGTTGGGTCGTTTGTAATGATGTATCCTAATCATATTGCCACTTTAAAGCAATGGGCAAAATCACCCAATCGTTGGGTGCGGCGCGGGGCTGCCGTCAGTTTAATCATTCCTGCCCGAAAAGGCTTATTTTTGAACGACATCTTAGAAATTGCCGACATTTTACTTCTTGATAATGACGACCTTGTACAAAAAGGCTACGGCTGGATGCTGAAAGCTGCAAGCATGAGCGAATCGTTTGTAAAAGGAGACGCGGAAACCAAAAAACTTCATTTAGATGCGGTTTTTAATTTTGTGATGAAACATAAAGCGATTATGCCGCGCACCGCCTTGCGTTACGCTATTGAAAAGATGCCGGCGAATTTAAAGGCAGAAGCCATGAGAAAATAATAGGGGTTGTTTCTTTAAATCTAAATTTTCAAGTTTAGCTTATACTTTCATAAATCAGTTTTGCCCATTCATGTATTGGGGTATATTGTTTCACTAATTTACCATCATTAGCGCGAAACAATTATTGCGCCATTTTTCTGCAAATTGTGCTGCTTTTAAAACCATTTCAGTCGAGTTCCAATCGCCAAATTTGTCTCGTGCTATAAAATCAGGATTGATATATTCACAATCCTCAACCCATTCGTGTTTAAGAATTTTATCAGTAACAGTAGTTTTTCCAGCCCCATTAGGTCCCGCAATTATAAGTAATTTCTGCCTTTTCATTATTTATAGGTTAGGAAACATTCTTTTTGCATTTTGATACTCACGCAAAATATTTTCATTTATAACTGACTGTATATTAGAATTTTTTTCACGGACTTCTTCTCTAACTTCTTGCATAAGAAAAGTAAGTTGTTCTTCACTTGGTTCATTATCACTCATAAAGCGATAATACATATCAACTTTGTTTTCCATAATTTCATATTTTTTTTTAAAAGAATACTAATTCCTTTCAAACGCAAAAAAAAGTTTTTTGTTTTACTGTAAATCATCTAATCATCTAATCATCTAATCCTCTGTTTTACCACCTCAAACAACACCACCCCCGTTGCCACCGAAACATTGAGCGATTCTATGGTGCCCATCATGGGGATTTTTATTGAATCGTTGCATTCGCGGAGGTAATCCCACGCAATACCTTCATACTCATTGCCCATGATGATGCAAACCGGTTGGGTAAACTCTTTGTTAAAGTAGATCTTTTCGGCTCTTTCGTAAACGCCAACTACTTCTATTCCTGAGTCTTTTAAAAACTTGATTACTTCTACCAAATTGGAATGCCGACAAATGGGCAATCTCAATAACGCTCCGCTGGAAGCCTTTACGGCATCGTCGTTCAGTTGGGCGCCGCCTTTCAAAGGTAACACAATGGCATCCACGCCGGCGCACTCCGCCGAACGTGCAATGGCACCAATGTTTCGTACATCGGTTATTTTATCCAAAATAACGATAAACGGGGTGCGCCCCGCTTCAAAAACAGTCGGTACAATATCAAAAATGCTCTGATATTCAATCTCCGATAAAAAGGCAATTACCCCCTGGTGGTTACCCCGTGTAATCTTATTGAGTTTCTCCACCGGAACATACTGAAACGGTATTTTGTGGTGTCGTACCTTTATAAAAAAATCTTTAAACAGATCACCTTGAAGTCCTTTCTGGATTAATACTTTGTCAATGGTTTTGCCGCTCTCGATCGCTTCTAAGACGGGGCGAATACCGTAAATCGTGTTTTCCATAAAGTAAGGCTTTAAATTATTAGGTTTGCGAAAATAGAAAATTATATATCCCTGAAAATCTGCAAGAAAAAATTTCTACTTTTTTTCCGAAAACCGTTTTTTCCGTTATAAATTTGCCGCTGAATTACTCATACTAACTAAATAAACCTGCCATGTCTCATAAACTACTCATTGATTGGCTTTTAGCATCACTTCTGTACTTCGCTCCACTTTTTACTATTGCTCAAACAGAGTCCTCTACGATTTCTGATTATTATTTATTTCATAAAAAAAACCAAAATTTTTCATTACAGGCGTGGCTACCAAGTAACTATATTTCTCTATTTTTTCAAAATCAATTTTTAATAAATGAACTTTGTACAGTAAATATATCAGGAAATTATAATATTAGAGGAAATACGGTGGCATTCTCAATGGCTCATTTTGGCTATTCAAAATATGGAATATTAACAATTTCAAGTGGCTACGCGCGGAAATGGGCCAAAGTGGTTTCTTTTGGACTGCAAGTTCATTATCTTATGAACCATGCAGGAAACTATCCTAAGAAACACTCTCTAACTTTCGATCTATCACTTTACGGGCAAATTACGACCAAAATGGGACTTGGCATATCAGCTTACAATCCTGCAAATTTGAAATACGGCCTAACGGGAAAAGAAAAAATCCCGATGATATATACACTAATGTTAAATTATAAAATTAACGATAAAGTGTTGTTAGCGCTTACCGCTTCCAAACAATTACCCGGATTTTTTGATATTGTGGGAACGGTTTGCTTCAAGGATAAGTTTTATGGATTTATAACGGATATTTCCATGAAAAAAGTGGGAGTAGGATTCTCTTTTTGGTGGAAAAGATTTCAGTTTGATGTGGGCGGAGATTTTGATTATCGATTGGGATTTTCGCCTTTTGTGGGGGTGAGTTATGGCTTTAAAAGCACACAGATGACACCGATTAAACAAGATTAACACAGATTTAGTATGAAAATAAAACGACAAGTGCCAAAAAATAACAATAATGAAAAAAGTTCTCCTACTCATCCTGCTCTTTCCACTCGCTTCCCTTGCGCAAATAGATACCACTTTCATCCACTTTGAAGAAAATCTCATTGAAGAGATTGACAACCTCGAAATCGAAGATGAAAATGACTTTTTTGAAGAACTTGCCAATCCCTACGACGCTTCCGATAAAATCAATATCAACGATTTATCCCCGGAAACAGCTTTTTCAATTTTAAAAATGTCAGACTATCAATATTATCAACTTCAGAAATATATTTATGAAAATGGATTTTTGGTAAGTATTTATGAGTTGGCTGCTGTGGAAGGATTTTCCGTTGAATGGGTGCAAAAAATAGAACCATTCATTGTGGCAACTGCCGTCGATAAAGAACGCAAAATAACTTTTAAATCTTTGTTTAAACGCCCAAAAAACAAATTGTTAATTCGATATTCGCAGATATTGGAAAAAAAAGCCGGGTACAATAACAACAGAACCACACATTATGTGGGAACCCCTCAACAATACACTTTTCGTTACAATTTTTCGGCAAGTGAGCATATTACCTTAGGGTTTTCAGGTAAGAAAAATGCAGGGGAAGAGTTTTTTAAAGGATCTCAAAAACAGGGATTTGGGTTTTATTCTATGCATTTACAACTAAAAAAAATAGGTATATTACAATCGGTTATTTTGGGTGATTACCGGCTGCATTTTGGACAAGGTCTAATTATGGGCAGCGGGTTTTTAAATAATAGTTCCGGAGAAATCAGAAAGACCGGCTCTGTACAGCGTCCGGTTACTGCCATGAGTCAGAGTAATTTCTTGCGCGGCGCAACACTGCAATTAGGTAATTATAAGTTTAGTGGCACCATCTTTTACGGACACCGTTTCTTTGATGGAAATGTTGTAGAAATAGAACCGAATCTGCTTGCATTGGAAGGAGCCATTATAAATACCGGTTTGCATCGAACTGATACAGAACTAAAAAAAAGAAATACGCTGTTTAACAGAGTTTACGGAGTACATTTTCATGCTAATTTAAAAACCTTTAAAATTGGTACACAAATAATGCGTAGCGAATTTTCGTTGCCCCTGCTACCCTCATCTCGCCCCTATCAATACTTTGATTTTTCAGGAAAAGGATTATGCAACGCAAGCGTTGATTATCAAGTGCTAATAAAACATCATATTCTTTTTGGAGAAGCAGCAGCGAGCAGTACAAACGGTTTCGCATTGCTGCAAGGGGCTATTTTTAAAGTCGACCCCCGCATGAAACTCTCCGCATTAATACGCCATTTCAGTAAAAACTTTGCCGCTTTAGACGGAAAACCCTACTCAAAAAACAGTAAATTAAATAATGAAACCGGCTTGCTACTCACTTCCGAAATTATCCTGACAAACAAAATAACTATGGTTGCACTCTTTGATATCTATCAATTTCATTGGTTACAATATTTAATAGATAAGCCCATGCCGTATTTTGATGTCTCCTTACGGTTTGATGGTGCACTTTCAAGAAATTGCGCATTATTAGTTCGTTACAACTATAAAACGCAAGTAAAAAATTACAGAGAAGAAACGGTTTACAATCAAATATCAGAAGGACAGCAACATCGCATACGAGTAACGCTATCTTATACTTTTTTGCAATTTCTACAATTCAAATCGGAAATGAGCGGTGTTTTCAATAGTTCAATCGTTCAAAATCTCAAAAGTTCAAAAGTTGGAGTGCTTGCGTATCAGGATATCGGGGTTAATCTTTCAAAAATTGGCTTAGATTTAAAATTCCGATTTGCCATATTTGACACTGACACTTATGATGAAAGATTATATGCTTATGAAAACGACCTCTCGTATACATTCACTATAAATAGTTATTATTACAGAGGTTGTAAAACGTATTTTATTTTAAAGTGGAAATATGGGTGTTTTGAAATACAAAGCAAAATATCACGCCTGTTATTTTTTAATAAACATCAAATTAGCAGTGGTTTAGAGTTGATAGACGCACCCCACAAAACAGAGATTAAAGTTCAGGTATTGATAAAACTATAATTATCTAATAGCTAATTAATCTGTATTATTCGTTTTATCTGCGTGCTAAAAAAGAATATTTTTGCGCCCACGCAATTTATTATAATGATTTCAAAGAAAACAATTGACGACCTCATGCTCATCACAAAAATTGAAGATGTGGTGGGGGATTTTGTCTCTTTAAAACGGCGTGGTCAAAATTGGGTAGGGCTGTGTCCGTTTCATGATGATAAAAATCCATCCATGTATGTAAATCCGCGTTTAGGCATTTTCAATTGTTTTGTTTGCGGCACCAAAGGGAGTGCCGTACATTTTATAATGGAGCACGAGAAAATTTCATATCCTGAAGCATTGCGATATCTGGCTAAGAAATACAATATTACTATTGAAGAAGAAGCCGAAAAATCTAAAGAAGAAATTGAAGAGCAAAATAAAAAAGAGAGTTTGTTGCTGGTAAATCAATTTGCTGAAAATTATTTTATGGAACAACTTTGGAATACGGAAGAGGGACAAAATATTGCCTTGAGTTATTTTAAAGAGCGTGGATACAATGAAATAATTATTAAGAAATTCAAGTTGGGGTATAATCCCGAAGGTTGGGATGCTTTTTCACAATATGCGTTGCAAAAGGGATATAAGAAAGAGGTATTACAACAATTAGGATTAATTAAAGAAAATGATAACGGAAAACTCTATGACTTTTTTCACGGTCGTGTTATTTTCCCCATTCACAGTACTTTAGGAAAAACGCTGGGCTTTGGTGCGAGAACGCTTAAACAGGGAGAGAAAACTTCCAAGTATTTTAATTCTCCTGAAAGTGAAGTATATCACAAAAGCGATATTTTATATGGTTTCTTTTTTGCCAAAAAGGCAATTCGTGCTGCAGACAATGTATATTTGGTGGAAGGGTATACCGACGTCATTTCGATGTTTGCAGCAGGAATTGAAAATGTGGTAGCCTCTTCGGGCACCTCTCTCACTAAAGGTCAAATCAAACTGATTGCTTCTCAAACTCAAAATATTACGTTGGTGTATGATGGCGATGCCGCCGGACTCAAGGCGTCGTTGCGCGGAATTGATATGTTGCTTGAGAGCGGATTGAATGTGCAAGCTATCATGCTCCCTGACGGCGAAGATCCGGACTCGTTTGTACAAAAAACTTCACAGGAAAAATTGAAAACCTATTTTCAGGAAAACTCCGTCAGTTTTATTCTCTTTAAAGCCAAAATACTATCAAAAGAAGCAGGAAACGATCCGATTAAGCGTGCAGGAATGGTAAACGAAATTATTCAAAATGTGGCCGAAATTCCCGACACTATTGCACGTGCTTTTTATATTAAAGAATGTGCTGAACTCTTTCACCTGCCGGAAGAAACTTTAAATACTCAATTGAGAAAAACAGTATGGAAGAAAGCAGAAAGCAGAAAAGAGGAAAATAAAACAGGAGAAGGAAGAAAGGATGATGAACAAGTGGATATAGCTATCCCATTGTCCAAACAACCCAAATTGGAAACCGATAATCGTTTGGAAGAGATTGAAAAAAACATCATTCTGCTTATTTTAAAGTATGGAATGTTTGAAGTGGATGTATTAGAAAATAATGATACAGAAGAACAATCCTATACAAAAACTCGTATTGACCAATATATTTTTGATGAATTTCATCAGCAACAGATTCGGTTTTCAAATCCGCTGTTTCAAAAAATCTATTTGGAATATTCGGAAGTTGCTCAAACCGCCATCCATCAGGATGCTATAAAGACTTATTTTTCAACGATAAATGATAAAGAGATAGCAGACTTTGTGATACCTCACCTACAGAACGATGACCCTGAAATTAGTGATCAGTGGTTATCAAGGTTTGACATAGTTACCCGAAGTGTTACAAATAATATTCATAAATTGAATAATATTGTAGAAGAAACCATTTTAATGTTTAAACTTCGTCTTATTGAGCAGTATCGAAAATTGATTTTAGAAGAGATTGAAGAAAATACAAATGAGCAACTTGAGCAACCTATATTTCAAAAACTGCAACAACTGTTAAAACGCAGAGAAGAGATTGCCAAACTTTTAGGAGCAGTGATCAGTTACTGACAAAATCAAGAATAACATTCCAAAACCGCTGTGCAGACTTATCCCATGAAAAATTTTGAACCCTTTCTGTGCCTAATTGAATAAGTTTTTTTCGAAATGACTCATCTATCGCCATTCTTTCCATAGCTTCCATTATTTCAATAACGGAAAATGGGTTTACCAACAAAGCAGCATTGCCGGCAACTTCGGGCATTGAAGAAACATTAGAAGTAATTACCGGAACATGTGCGGCAAAACCTTCCACGATAGGCACTCCAAACCCTTCAAAAAGAGAAGGATAGACCAAAGCCAAGGCACTTGAAACCACACAATTCATGTCTGCAGTAGAGAGGTACCCCGTATGGACAATATCCGACTTGTATTTTAAATTGTTGTATGTTTTTTTAATATCCTCATCCCAATATTTAGTTGAGCCTGCAAAAACAAATTTAAATCCCGCATGCTTTTCACGAAATTGATCAAACGCACGCATAATCCGCTCCACATTTTTACGCTTATGCGCCGAACCTACAAAAACAAAATAGGGAATTCCGTTTGTCAAACGCTGAACCGTCTCTCTTTTTGTTTTTTCGTCAATCTCAAAAAAATCATCGGAAGCAGCATTGTAAATAACTTCAATATGCTCTTTATCAATATGATATAGGTTATATAGATCAGTTCTGGAAAATTGAGATACGGTAATCAGTTTGTCCGCTTTTTTTGCAAAACGAGGAAAAAAATGTAAATAATATTGTAGGGTTAAAAAAGGGATAAACGACGGATAATGTTCAAAATTCAAATCGTGAATTACATTAATTGTTTTTACCTTTGTGTTTAAACATATCCACCCGTCCGGTGAAATAAATAGGTCTATTCTCTCTTTTTTTAGCGCCTTTTTTATTCCGATTTCAAAAAAGAGATACCAAAGCAGGGGGTGTCTTGCCTGAGGATGCACAACAACAGGCTTAACATTTGGGGCAAAAATGAAATAAGGGTCAAATTCTCTATCAAAGAAAAAGACAAATTCATGCTCAGGATGTTGTACAACAATACGTTTAAAGATTTCATAAGCAAACCAGGCTATGCCATCCATTTTCCCTTTGACAAAAAGTCTGGTATTTATCCCAATTCTCATAATAACAAACTAAAATATATTTCCTGAAAAAACAGGGCCATCTTTACAACAACGCATCATCCCATTTTTCGTTTTACAAGTACAAACTAAACAAGCGCCAATTCCGCAAGCCATTCGGGTTTCCATAGAAAGCCATACCGGAATCCGGTAAGCATCGCAAACTCTTTTTACTTTCATCATCATGATTTCCGGTCCGCAACAAAAAACTGCATTATAATTTTGGGGTTGAAATATATCGGTAATAAATCCTTTATATCCCTCTTTCCCTATTTCAACTGCAATAAAAATATTTTCGCAAACATTTTCAAAAGATTCAAAAGCAAAGAGTTCATCTTTGTACCCCAAAAAAACATCCACCTGGCATCCTCCTTTGGTAAGTTGTTTAGCAGTTTCAAAAAGCGGTGCAATACCTATTCCGCCGCCAACCAAAGCCACTCTTCCTGAAACTTCCTGACAGGGGAAGCCATTCCCTAAAGGACCGAGTAACTCTAAATCCGCCCCTTTTGCGAGCGCAGAAAGTCGTTCAGTTCCTTGTCCTACAACTTTATAAAGAAATTGAACTGTTTTTTTTTCAACATTATAAACACTAACCGGGCGCATCAACGGCAAGGAATCACCCCATCCTTTCAGCATATAAAATTGACCCGGTGCAATAACTTCATCATTTCTTGTAACTGATAACAGATACACATGAGTTGCTATTTTTTTTTGCGAAACAATTTTTGAGGTGCTGAATTGCATATTATTTTATTATGTTGGCAAAAATATGAAAAATGGATTACTTTTTTTTATTTTTGCAGCATACACTCATAAGTTATAGTTAGGTTTGTTTTTTAAAATGGATATTCGTGAAATCTCTTCCGGAAAATTATTGGAATTTTTACATCAAAATAATGAAAAACCGTTTCGAGCAAAACAAATAAACAATTGGCTTTGGAAGAAAAATGCCGGTTCTTTTGAAGAAATGTACAATATCCCAAAAGATTTGCAAGAAAGATTGAAAGAAAATTTCACTTTTCTACAAACGAAGATTATTCAGGAAGTAATTAGTTCAGATAAAACTATCAAGTTTTTATTTCATTTATTTGATGGGGAAGAGATTGAGGGAGTGCTTATCCCTTCGCATGGAAGAGTAACGGCATGTGTGTCGTCTCAGGTAGGATGCGCCCTTAAATGTTCGTTTTGTGCCACCGGAACACTTGGATTTAAACGAAATCTCGAATTTCGTGAGATAATTGACCAATATGTGCTGATGAACAGGAACGCTATAGAAACTTTTAAAATACCTATCAGCAATATCGTATTGATGGGGATGGGTGAGCCATTGTTAAATTACGACAATGTTCGCAAAGCAATTGATATACTAACTTCTGCGGAAGGAAACGGAATTTCTCCCTCGCGTATTACCCTTTCTACTGTGGGTATTGCTTCCGGAATCAAAAAAATGGCTGATGACGGATGTAAAGCAAAATTGGCACTATCGCTGCATGTTGCCGATAATGACAAACGCACACAGTTAATTCCCGTAAACCAAACCCAACCGCTTCAGGAATTGCAAGATTCCTTGCGTTACTATGTTGCAAAGAGAAAACAGCGAATTACTATTGAATATGTGTTATTGCATAAAATTAATGACAGTTTGGAAGATGCGGAAAGGTTGTGTCGTTTTTGCAAAGCGTTTCCTGTGAAAATCAACATTATAGAATACAATGCTACGGGCATGCCCTATCAATCTTCCACACCGGAAAGAAGTACGGATTTTATAACCTATCTGGAATCTAAAAACCTGATTGTCAATGTACGGCAAAGTAAAGGAAAAGATATTGCCGCTGCATGCGGACAGTTAGCCGGACAGAATAGAAGTATATCTAAAACGACTATGTAAAAATAGCGGAAAGGGGGATAACAATATATCAAAATATTATATATTGCCCCAAATTACTCTAATGAACTTTTCTCACTATCCCGTACTAAAAGTACTTCTTCCATATATTATTGGCATCATTTTAGGATTTTTTTTGCCATTAAATCATCTTAATGTTCTTTACTGCACTTTAGTGATACTTTTTTTTGGTATCTTTTTGATACTTTTTCAACCCAAAAGATACTCATATTTACAATATACACTTACTGCATTACTGTACTTTGCTTTTGTATTCGCCGGGTATTTAGCAGTTTTCTTCCATTTTCATAAAAACATTGACCCATTAGAAGTAGAAAAAGTTACCCGACAACAATTCTGGATGGCAGAAATTAAAGAATTGCCAAGAGAGCGCAAAAAAACCTTTAAAGTTCTTGTAAGACTCTACGCACTAAATAATACAAACTATTGGATGACAAAAAAAGTAATTCTTTATTTTCAAAAAGATAGTATAATGAATAGATGGGAGGTGGGCGATAAACTCATTGTAAATACCAAACTATCTGTAATTGAATCTTCTATAAATCCATATCAATTCGATTATAAAAAATCTATGAAAATGAAAGAAATATATTTTACCGGTTATATTGGGAAACAGAATTGGATCAAATTGGAAAAATTAAAAAAAATATCAATAAATAGGTACTCATCTTATTTGCAACGTTTTCTATCGGAAAAATTAAGAGAAGCAGGATTATCGGGGCCGGAATATAGTGTCGCAACCGCTATATTATTAGGTGCCGACGACACGATTGAACCTGAACTGAAAGCCAGTTATGCTGCTACGGGTGTGAGTCATATTCTTAGTGTTTCGGGAATGCATGTTGGAATAATTTTTATGATACTTAGTTTTTTACTACAGCCCTTGGGAAACTCAATAAAAGCAAGCTACGCAAGAAGTTTTATTCTTTTAATTGCCGTATGGTTTTATGCAAGTATTACAGGGCTTTCCCCGCCGGCTGCCCGTTCAGCGGCCATGTTTACATTTGTGATTATTGGCAAACTGCTTCATAGACAATCTAATATAGTTCAAAGTGTACTCACATCTCTATTTATTTTACTAATAATCAATCCTATTCTTATTTTTGATGTGGGATTTGAATTGAGTTATTTAGCTATGTTTGGAATAGTATTTTACCAAAAGAAAATATCACGGTGGCATTCTCCCAAAACAAAATTCGGCAATTATATATGGGAAATGGTATCTGTTTCCTTAGCAGCACAACTCACTACCTCTCCAATTGCTATCTACTATTTTTCACAATTCCCCAACTACTTTTTATTAACCAACTTATGTGTAGTATCTTTATCCACAGTCATGATGGTTACAGGTGTTATTACTTTAGCGATCTCTTTCAACAGTTTTTTATCTCATTGGGTAGGTTTTCTTTTAAGTCTTGAAGTGAAAATAATGAATAATATAATACTATTTATTGAAAAACTACCGGGTGCACTAACCACTCATATTTCCCTAAATTTTACACAAGTTATTTTACTCTATGTAATAATAATTGCGTTGTACATTTTTCATAAAGATAAGAAAAAACAACTCCTTTTTTGCATGTTAACACTCTTGAATCTTTTTTTATTCATTGATATTATAGATATTATAAAAAACAAACATCGGATTGAAGTAGTAAAATATGAATTATCCAGAGGGGTTGCTTTCCAATTTTGCTATAATGGACAGGCTATCATCTTCTCCGATTCTATTCTCAATGAGTCTGACAGCCGTTATCAATATAGCATTCAAAATCATGATATAAAAACACATACCAAAAACATTTTTGTTAAATTAAACGAAAATTTTGAAAATTCTTTCTTATGTAAGAAAAAAAATTACATTTTCTTTCATAATACCGTTTATCTCATGGAGAGAAACAGATTAAAACCCGCTATAGTAAATTTAGTTATTTGCTATAACAATTTTCCCAATGGAAGTATTGATAAATTGGAGTGATTTTGAGTAATTTATCAAAGTTTCAATTACAGATTTTGGAGGGGTTTGATTTAAGTTTAATTTGGATGATTTTTTATAAAGCGTTATATCGTTTTTCATAGGCAAAAATTCAATTTTTATTTATTGAAAACGCCAATAAAAATGAATTATTGCAGCAAAATTAAAATATCACACTATTTTTTTATTACGAAATAATCACTTTTTTCTCTTTAATCAATTTTCTCAAATTAATTAAGGCATAGCGCATCCTTCCTAATGCTGTGTTAATACTTACCCCTGTAATATCGGCAATATCTTTGAAACTGATGTCGTCATAAATACGCATCTCCAGCACTTCTCGCTGTTCATCAGGCAGATATTGTACTAAATTTTTTACATCAGAATATATTTGTTCGGTGATCATCTTTTGCTCAACAGAGGGGTCAGTTCCATTAAGTACGTCAAAGATATTAAAATCGCTATTTGACTCAAAAACGGGCATTCGTTGTACTTTACGGTAATAATCAATTTTTAGATTATTGGCAATTCTCATTACCCACTGTAGAAATTTCCCTTCTTCCTTATAATTATCAGATTTTAGGGTGTTAATTACTTTAATGAAAGTATCCTGAAAAATATCTTCAGCCAGTTCGCGGTTTCGAACCGACATAAGGATGTAGGAAAAAACTTTCTTTTGATGTCTGTTGATTAATTGCTTAAGGGCATTTTCATCGCCATTAATATAATTAGCAATCAACTCATTATCATTTAACGTAATCGATTTCATAATCATTATTTTTGTTACTGATGTAAAAAAAGTAGAAATTTAACCGATAACGTTCCTCCTATTTTAATGGATTAAAAAACGCTGCAAAAATATAATAACTTTAATGCAAAATGTAATTTGCAAAGAAAAAACCTTAAAAAAATGTATCTAACTGTAATACATGATGATAAAATTATATTAAGAATTTATAAACGAAAAAATAGTTTAAGTCCTAATAAATTTCCTATATTTTTGCCGCTTTCTAAAAAACTGACAAAATGATAAAAAGACATTTAATTACCACTGCCCTACCTTATGCTAACGGACCTATCCATATCGGACATTTAGCCGGTGTGTATATTCCTGCTGATATTTACTGCCGCTATTTGCGTGCAATAGGGGAAGAAGTTCTGTTTATAGGTGGCTCTGATGAACATGGAGTGCCCATTACCATTAAGGCTCGAAATGAAAATACTACCCCGCAAGCCATTGTAGACAGATACCACGAAATGATTAAAAAATCATTTGAAGAATTAGGTATAACATTCGATATTTATTCCAGGACCACCCACCAGATTCACCATGAGACTGCTACAGAGTTTTTTATGAATTTGTACAAAAGCGGGAAGTTGATAGAAAAAACCACAGAGCAATACTATGATGAAGTTGTGGGTTCTTTTTTAGCCGACAGGTATATTACCGGGAGTTGCCCCTACTGCGGGTATGACAATGCTTACGGCGATCAGTGCGAAAAGTGCGGCACCTCACTAAACGCCACCGATCTCATTAACCCCAAATCGGCGTTAAGCGGAAATATTCCCGTAATGAAAGAGACTCTCCATTGGTATTTACCGTTAGACCAATATGAAGATTGGCTAAAAGAGTGGATTTTGGAAGGACACAAAGAGGACTGGAAAACCAATGTATATGGACAATGCAAGTCGTGGATTGAACAAGGACTCCAACCCAGAGCAGTTACAAGAGATTTGAATTGGGGTGTAAAAGTTCCCTTAGATGGTGCGGAAGATAAAGTACTCTACGTATGGTTTGATGCGCCCATCGGATATATTTCGGCAACGAAAGAATGGTGTGAACTTAACGGTCAGGATTATACTAAATGGTGGAAAAATGGAGACACACGCCTGCTCCATTTTATTGGAAAGGACAATATAGTGTTTCATTGTATCATTTTTCCGGTCATGTTGAAAGCAGAAGGTTCCTATATTTTGCCTGAGAATGTGCCGGCCAATGAATTTTTGAATTTGGAAAATAATAAAATTTCTACTTCCAGAAATTGGGCGGTGTGGTTGCACGAATATTTGGAAGATTTTAAAGATAAACAGGATGTACTACGTTATACGTTAACAACTATTGCTCCGGAAACCAAAGATTCTGATTTTACATGGGCAGATTTTCAGGCAAAAAACAACAACGAACTGCTGGCTATTTTAGGAAATTTTGTAAACAGAACGGTAGTCTTAATTCACAAATATTATGAAGGAATTGTACCTGAATTTGGCGAATATACAGATGAAGAAAGAGAACTTATGGCCAAGATTGCGGAATTTCCGGATATTATCGGTGCGTCCATTGAAAAATATCGTTTTCGCGAAGCCCTGGCAGAATTTATGAACTTGGCACGCTTGGGAAACAAGTACTTAACCGATACAGAGCCCTGGAAAGTAATAAAAACTAACCCCGAGCGCGTGAAAACCATCTTGTATTTATCTATCCAAATTTGTGCTTGTTTGTCGGTATTAGGGTACCCTTTTCTGCCTTTTACTTCTGCAAAACTCCAAAAAATATTGAATATAGAGGTACGCAAATGGGAGAATGGCGGTAAAATTGATCTCTTAAAAACCGGAGATAGAATTAATGCTCCCGAATATCTTTTTGAAAAAATTGAAGATGCTGTGATTGAGACGCAAATACAGAAACTAACAGGGATTCCTCAGTAGTTATTTATTCTATTTTCATTCACTTTTGAGATATGATACCATTTTTTAGTGAACTCAATTTTTGTATCTTTGCAGCATATTAAGGAGCATAAAATTACTTTTACTCAATTCTTATGACGAACATTAAACAATCGGAAATCCAAAATCAATTAGAACAGTATTTTAACAATATAGCTCAAAATATAGAACCTTACAATCTTTATGCTCCGGTAAATTATATCATGTCACAGGGGGGAAAACGCATCCGTCCGCAGTTGGTTCTATTGTCAGCAGAACTATTCGGTGCAAAAATCGAGGATGCTTTTTACCCTGCTATTGCTTATGAAATGTTGCACAATTTTACACTGATTCATGACGACATTATGGACAATGCCCCTATCCGACGAGGGCAGGAAACTATATTTAAAAAATGGAACAGCAATATAGCCATTCTTTCGGGAGATGTATTAGCTTCTCTGGCCATGCTACAGTTGTATAAAACACCTTGCGCCCCCGAAATAATTATTGAAATGTCGGAATTGTTTATTCAAACCTCTGTTAAAGTTTGTGAAGGACAACAATACGATCTGGATTTTGAGAAACAAGAGGTGGTTACTATTGAAGAGTATTTGAGCATGATCCATTTGAAAACAGCTGTAATGCTGGCCGGTTGTTTGAAAACAGGTGCTATTTTGGCAAATGCTTCAAAATATAACCAACAGGCACTCTACCAATTTGGTATAAATCTTGGAATGGCATTCCAATTGGTGGATGATATGCTGGATATATATGCTGATTCTGAAACATTTGGAAAAGAGATTGGTGGCGACGTTCAGGAAAATAAAAAAACTTACCTCTATCTGCTTGCTCTACAAAAAGCAGATGAAAAACAAAAAAAGCAACTTCAGCATTATTTTTCTTCACATCATTACACAAAAGAAGAAAAATTTAATGCAGTAAAAACAATTTTTGATGCTTTAGGTTGCAAGGAAGAAACTGAAAAAAAAATAGATGAATTTTTGCAAAAAGCATATCAAAACATTGATGAGATGTCTCTTAACGGAAAACAAAAGAAAATTTTAAGACAATTAGCATTAACTATAAGCAAAAGAAGCAAATAGATGAATAAATATTATCGCATTATTACCTATATAATTATAGGCGTTACACTTGTGTATTTGATGCGATTGTTTCAATTACAAGTATTGGATCCCTCTTATAAGGAATCGGCTGAAAAAAATGCATTGCGTAGAATTACAGAGCATCCTGCCCGAGGATTAATTTATGACAGAAATGATTCATTATTAGTATATAACGATGCAGCTTACGATTTAATGGTGGTGCCGAGCGAAATGCGTAAATTTGACACAGCCGATTTGTGCCATATTTTAGATATAAGCAAAGAAGAGTTGATGAAGCGCATTGAAAAAGCAGTAAACTATTCTAAAATGATCCCCTCGCTGGTAGCACAACAAATGTCTAAATCAGATTATGGTTATCTGCAAGAAAAAATGTACAAATTTCCGGGATTCTTCGTACAAAACAGAACATTGAGGCATTATCCCAAACCGATTGCAGCGCATATTTTAGGATATGTAGGCGAGGTTGATGAGAAAACATTAGAAACAAATAGTTATTATGAATTGGGGGATTATATCGGCATAAGCGGGATAGAAAAAGCATACGAACAAGAACTCCGTGGAACCAAAGGAAAACGTGTAGTATTAGTAGATGTACACAATAGAGAAAGAGGAAGTTATAAGAATGGCGAAGAAGATAAAATAGCTGTTCAGGGACTCTCCTTGTGGAGTACCCTGGACATGCAACTCCAGGAATATGGAGAAAAACTGATGAACAATAAACGAGGCAGCATCGTTGCGATTGAACCTGCCACCGGAGAGATTTTATGTATTGTTTCAACTCCTTCTTACGATCCAAATATGTTAGTAGGAAATATACGCAGTAAAAATTATACTTTACTGCTGCAGGATACTAAACGAAACCCCCTGTTTAATCGTGCACTTCAGGCAATGTATCCTCCGGGTTCTACTTTTAAGTTAGCAAATGGATTAATTGCTTTGCAGGAAGGCGTAATTACGCCAAAAACTATTTTTTCCTGTGGTGGCGGGTATAATATGGGTTCTCATATCGTTAAATGTCACCTTCATGCGGGGAATCCCGATTTAACATACGCTATATCAACTTCATGTAATACTTATTTTTGCAAAGCATTCTATAGTATTCTTTCTAATAAAAAGAAATACAAAACTATCCAGGAGTCTTACCAAGCATGGAAGAATTACATCAATACGCTTAGTTTTGGTGTTAAGTTCAATACCGACTTACCCTACGAATCCAAAGGAATTATTCCTAGTGTGGAATTTTTTGATAAAAGATATCAAAAATCATGGAACCCAAACTCAGTAATTTCTATGGGAATTGGACAGGGAGAGGCAGCAGTTACCCCTATTCAAATGGCAAACTTTGTTGCTATTATTGCTAACAGAGGATTTTACTACAAGCCGCATGTAATAAAAGCAATCGGTGATAAACACACTCCTAACGAAAGATATGCTGAAAAAATTGAATGCAATTTTGATAAAAACAATTTTGATGCCATTATTGAAGGTATGGAACAGGTAATGCTGGCAGGAACCGGCAGGAGTTTTCAAATACAAGGTATTAAAATGTTAGGAAAAACAGGAACTGCCCAAAATCCTCATGGAAAAGATCATTCTGTTTTTGTAAGTATAGCCCCTAAAGAAAACCCTCAAATAGTAGTATTTTGTTTGGTTGAAAACGGTGGGTTCGGAGCAGCCGTTGCTGCTCCAATCGCAAGCTTAATTACTGAATTTTATATAAATAGAGAAGTAAAAAGAAAAGACTTAGAAGAACATATCATTAAAATGTCAACGTTATAACTATGCTAAAAGAAGTTTCGTTTGGTGGCTCCAATGAATTTGATATACAATTGATATTGTATTATATAGCCCTGCTCTGCGTGGGTTGGGTTACTATCTTCTCTACATCCTATAATCCTGCAGCAGAAGACCTTTTTAGTTTAAGCAATGCTTATACAAGGCAACTCATTTTTATCGGTTCATCCTTTCTCATAGCTATTTTAATTCTTTTATTTAAAGGACAATACTATTCGTTTTTAGCATATCCGATATATTTTTTCACCCTATTTTTAATGATATTAGTACTCTTTTTGGGGACTGAAATTTCAGGTGCTCATGCTTGGATAAAAATAGGAAATTTCAGCATTCAGCCTACTGAATTTTGCAAATTGGCCACGGCCTTAGCGTTAGCAAAATTTTTTAGCGAAGGGAAAACCTCTCAGGAAAAAAGAAATAGATGGATCATTGCTTTCTGTATCGCCTTTGCACCTGTTATTATTGTTATATTTCAAAAAGATACGGGTTCTGCTTTGGTATTTCTCTCATTTATACTGCTGTTTTTTAGAATTGGTTTATCGGGCTGGATATTGGCAATAGGTGGAATTGCCGCAGCACTTTTTTTATTTACCTTATATTTCAATGAAATTTATGCAATAGCCTTGATAACCACTGTTTTCATCGGCTTTTGGATTTTACATAGAAATTCCAGAAAAAAACTCATCAGAAATGCAACTATCTATGGATTAGCACTTGTTTTTATCGCCATTGCCAATGTGGCATACAACAACGTGCTGCAGCCGCATCAGAAAGTACGTATTGATACTTTGCTGGGAAAAGTAAACGATCCTCAGGGAGCTGATTTTAACCTTAATCAATCAAAAATTGCTATTGGCTCCGGCGGATTGATTGGAAAGGGATATCTTCATGGGACACAAACCAAACTTAACTTCGTTCCGGAACAGCACACAGATTTTATTTTTTGTGGTATCGGAGAAGAATGGGGATTTTTAGGCAGTTTAGTAATCTGCCTTTTATTTCTCGGTTTAATATTAAGAATTTTGCGACTTGCAGAACGACAGCGGGATACGTTTGTTAAGTACTATGGGTACGGCATTGCAGGAATTATCTTCTTCCATTTTTTTATAAATATTGGTATGACTATCGGATTATTGCCAATTATTGGAATTCCACTGCCGTTAATTAGCTATGGAGGATCCTCTCTATGGGCTTTTACTATTATGCTCTTTATTTTTATAAAATTGGATTACAGATAAGGCAAACAATAATTAAGATAACTTCTTTAATTCCTCCTGAATTATCTTTCTAAGCGTATCCATATCCACAGTATTGTTAGTTTGATTGTTGATATATCCGTATTGGTTGGTGGCATCCTTAAAATGGAAAATATTGGTAGTACTGAGTAGGGTGGACAAGTCCACTTCCAAAACATCGGCAATTCGTTGCAGTGTATCAATTCTTATGGGCGACGTACCGTTTTCAATTCGGGAATAGGTAGATTGCGACACCTCAATTTCACTGGCTACATATTCTTGGGAAAAGTTTTTTAATTCTCTGATATTCTTAATATTAGTGCCGATATTCATTTTTGCATAAATTATGCGCAAATATAATAAATTATTCAGAGAGTGCATAGAAACTTGGAAAAATAGAAATAGTTTTGTTGGCAAATTAACCCCCAAATTATTAATCAAACCCCCCATTTTTATGAAACCAAAATTTATTCTTTTATTCTGTATTGCCGTGCCGTTGTTTTGCATGGCACAGCAGTCGGTAGCTTCACTGCAGGTGGAGTACGACTACGACGCTGCGGGAAACCGCATTTTGCGCAAAGTGATTACCCTGGCGCCCCCATCGCCGGCGCCGCCCGCCCCGGCCCC
>Ga0209628_10000480_pt1 | contig 24416 bp, 18 predicted proteins | sample TergutCu122P4_FD_187285 | JGI IMG/M metagenome (GOLD analysis project Ga0209628, IMG submission 187285) | Cubitermes ugandensis P4 segment gut microbial communities from Kakamega Forest, Kenya - Cu122 P4 (SPAdes) (version 2) | ecosystem: Host-associated > Arthropoda: Insects > Digestive system...
TGAAAAAGAAAAAAAAATGGAAAAATGAAGAAAAAAGCGAAAAATTAAGATCCAAAGCAAGAAAAAAGAACAAAAAAATATCAAAAAATCAAACCGTGACTATTTTGCAAAGGTCTCATTAAAAATAATTTTATTTTTGTTGCGAAATTTATAACAAAAGTGTGTTTGTTTCTATAGATTTATTATTTTTACACCATTAAAATCTGTTCTTATGAGAAAAGTTTTATTATTTTTAATTACCTTGTTTAGTGTAGCATTCATATACGCACAAAACAATTCCAACAACACCCCGCTTACCAACGAAGATTTTTTTACAAAATCTGACCTTGTATTTGAGGGTTATTTTATAAAAGTGGTTGCCACCTACGACACCAAAGGAGAAGGAGTGTATGACGACATCTATAGAATTGCCGCTTATAAAGTGCAAAGAGTATATAAAGGGATACAATATGCCCCAGGAGACACAATATATGTTACTTTTCAAGGAGGAGTACTCGGCGAAGAAAACATGGTGAGGAACTTGGAGGAACAAATTGTTTATATCCCATCTATTTTATGGAACAATAATATTGCTCCTAGTGAGTGTTCATCTTACATATTTTTTTTCGTAAACTCTAATTTCCCCGATGACAGTAATTCTAAATATTTTTCAAAGAAAAAATATAAAGTTACTGTGAAATTTAGTGAAGAATGGTTATATCCTGCTGAACTGTTTATTTGTGGAAATAAAATAGTAGGTTTAAATGATTTGGTTTTTAATAATCGTGAAGAATTGTACAACTATATGAAGCAGTTTGAAGGATTTACAGTTCCTGATCTTGTATCGTCACCTGAAAATAAACCGGATAAAGAGGAATTGAACAGCGCTGTGATGGATTCCACCTACATTAAAATACGGGAACAAAACAGACTCCTTATAGATTCTTTAGAAAAAGAGTTTTATAAGGAAAAAGAGATAAAAGATAAAAAAAAAGTAGCGCCAAAATCAAAAAGCAGTAGAAGCAACTATACTTTAACCTTAGAAATTGCCAACCAGAAAAAAATTACGGAAACCGGTAAGAACTATGTAACATTCGATCTTATGGCAAGTTCCAACAGTACCGCTATCTATTTCGACAAAGCATACGCATACCTCAAGTACAATACTGCCATTTTCGGGCCTTCCGTAATTGGTAATGGAAAAATGACCGTAACAAGAGGGGCTAACTTTACCAATACTAATATTTACACCGATTGGGTTTACGATTTAGATTATAGTGGAAATGCAGATAAAGTTTGGATAAGTTTTTTTTACAATAGTCAAAGCAGGGTAAAATTGAGCAGTACTCCCACAGCGCTTCTGCATTTTAAAATAGAACTTATCAGTTCCACAGCAGATTGGACCCAGGCGAATCTCGGTTTCTTCGACCCAACCTATACCGCTACCGGCTGCTTTTATGCTTTGTCAAGCAGTGGTTCAGATAAGTATCTTTACGATAACGTTATTTATAATCCAACAACCGCAAATCTTCCCTCTGTTACAAATCTAGCTCCACTCTCAATCATTGCCGGACTTGACAAAATTTTGACAATTCAAGGCACCAATTTCGGAATTCAAAAGGGAAACGTTTGTTTTAGGGCGGCTGATGATGGCGGTAAAAGTTATTTGAAAAGTTTGGATGACCAATATATTGACAGTTGGGACGATACGCAAATTAAAGTAAAAGTACCCTCCTTAGTTTACAAAGGATATAGTGCTGGTATTAATGGCGGTGGAGCAGGCTCCGGAACTATTAAAATTAAAACGGTACAGGGAGATTCATGTGAGAGCGTATCCCGATTAAATATTCCTTATTCGGTTACCAATGGTAAAGATCCGGTAGACAATGTAGTTCGCAGGGTTTATTTAACAAGGCAACATTGCGATTACGATTTTCTGTTTATTTTAGACCCCTATTTTAAAACCAATCCGCTAAGGGTGGATATTATTGAAAAGGCGCTAAGAGACTGGTCGGCGCTAACCGGTCTAAAGATGGGTTTAGAGAGAGATGCCACCGGCGCCCTTGTGTATGTAAACCAGCCCATTCAAAATAACATAGAGGGGAAATATATTATCTCAAGACAAACAACAGGAGCCATGGCAACAAGAATTGAACCTGAAGAGGTAATAATTAGTAACAAAAAATATTTGTATAATGTAACAGGGTATAATTATCAACTATATTCCTATATAAAAATAAATGATAAGCCTCAAAACAATACAGGAACCAATAATCCTGCTTTTTCTTGGAACTATGATACTTTAAGTTCAGTTACTATTCCTAACGGCTATGCCAGTTTTTATCAGGCATTTATGCATGAGTTAGGGCATATTTTGTTATTGAGCCATGTGAACAAATCTTCGGATTTAATGTATTATTCATTAACCAGTGGAGTTCATGTTATAAAATTAAGTGCAACCGATACGGCGGTATTAGCGGTAAAACAAAACATAACAGACAGTAAGGCGATTTCGTGGCCAACATACAATGCTCCTCCTCTTTATTCGCTTGGCAGTATTTTAAAAGCCACATTTACCACTACCAAATCATGCTATGGTGCTAATAACGGTTCTATTACAACTACAGTAACGGGAGGAGTATCCCCATACACTTTTATATGGAAACTGAATGGAGTACAGGTTTCTGCTGACCAAAATCCTAAAAATTTAGCCCCCGGCAGTTACACATTATTGCTCACAGACGCTCTATTCTGTTCGCAAAATTATACGGTTACCGTTTTACCGGTAGGAGGAGGCAATTCTTTATCTGTAAGTTTTACTAAAATACCCGCTACCCAAACGGTTCCCGAGTTGTATAAGGCAACTGTATCAGGCGGCGTACCTCCATATACCTACAAATGGTTTTCAGGTATGATTGCAATTTCAACAGGAATTACTAATGAAGCAAATAGAGGAACTACCCCGGTTACTTGTTCTCTTCCTTCGGAATATGTATATACGCCTCAAATGCCAACACAGTATAAAACCTCAATTTGCGGACTCAGTATAACGGTAACAGATGCTAACGGATGCCAAATTTCCGGAGCATCCGATAGTAAATCAGAATCTCCTGCAAATAATGCCAATGATATAAACAGCGACATCGTTATTTATCCCAATCCTACCACTGGCAGTTTTACTGTTTCAAACATAAGCGAGGCAACCATCTATTTATATTCAGTGCTTTCGGGACATATCAAGACTTTTGAATATGTTTCCAATCATGAAACCCTAAATATAAGAAACCTTCCCAGTGGCATCTATTTTCTAAAAATCATTGAAAACAACACCCTTACAAACAGAAAACTGATACTCCACAAATAAAAAATCCCCTAACCCCTAATCACTAATCACTAACCACTAATCACTATCCACTAAATATCGTGTATTACTTAGAAAACCACCAATTTCGAGAGCATTAAGCCGGTGCGGTGTGTCTGCCCGCATCAGGCAACAACCAAGGCGCACCGCAGGGAGAGTATCCGTGTTTTACCAAAATTAAAATACTATCCCTGCATTTCTGACGCCTCAGGACGCAAAAATAAAAAAATCATGCAATCTGTGCGATGCCTAAAACGCATAAAAATTCAGGCAAACAAAAAAAATTAATATTAACCTTAAAGTTTTAAAATATGAAAACTCTTAATAATCCACTATTCAAAAAATTTGAATTAAATAAAATAAACGATTTATCTAAAATTGTGGGGGGAAAACAACAAAGTACAACATGGGCAGGAGGTTGCGGTGGCTCAAGTGGTTGTGACACAATTGATGTAGAGACTAATGGAGGTCCTGATGTAATTCTTGATGGCAAGCCAACAAAATGTGACTTTGTAGATCAACCATGCAAATAGTACCCCATCTTACTTACGTAACGAGTTTCTGCCAAACTTGTTAGTTTTGGCAGAAACTCTTTTTTACAAAAAATCAAAAACCAAGCAATATATGAAAAAAATAATAGTGAGTATCATGTTCTCTTGTGTCTGTCTCTGTACCTATTCCCAGGAGATAATCCTTTCGGACGAAGTAAAGGAAATGAGAAAAGAATGGGAAGTTTATTACCAATTGATAAACCTTGCGGAGAAAAATGCGAACGTAGCCGATAGCGTGATATATGTTGTGGAAAAACTAATGGTTACCGGAAATGAGAATGTGAAAAAAATCTGGTATCGAAATTTTGCCGATTTATTAGCCCGATACGAATATTATGCCAAAGCCATACATTATTATGATTTGGCATTTCAGAGCAAAGAAATGACAGAGGAAGAATTTCTTTATGCATACAGAAAAAAATGGTTTGCCAAAGATACGCTTTTGTATCAGCAAAAATGCGCAGAATACCTTGAAAAAAGCGCCACACAATTTACTCCTGCCGAAATGAAAATTAGAACTACAATAAAAGAAATATTAGCGGCAGATCAGATGGCTCGTAACTATTACATGGCTTTTCCTTCCGAGCAAAAGATAACTGAACACAATCTAATCATATATGTAGATACCATTAATAAAAGAAAAATTATAGAATTGTTTAAGAAATATCCTGAAATTGGGAATCCACTTGCTTTGGATCCATGGAGTAATCTTTTATTGGGACGCCACCTGTTTACGGCATATCCCGATTTTTGGTTAGACTATTTTGAGCCTTTTGCAAGAAAGTCGTTGCTTGAGGGACGGGAAGACGCTCAATCTTACGCCCGCACTTACGATAGAACGATTATTACCAGCGGAAGAGAACCCTACAGCTATTATGGCGAGTGGGATAATGATGGGAAAAATATAAACCCGGATTCCACTGCCGTAAACCGCAGGCGTGTAAATATTGGTTTGCCTTTGCTGGAAAATAAGCCCAAAAATGAGAATAAATTCTTTATTACTTATTAATTTCAATTATGTTGGTAATTCTCACGGATGAATACGACGCCTCTACACATGGTGTCATAGATTGGTTGCTCTATTATAAAAAACCATTTATCCGAATCAATGAAAATGCCGTTATTCAGGTGAATAATATCGTTTTGAGTAACGAAAAAATAGATTTTTTACTAACCATTGATATTCCTGCTACAAAAACATCATTTCAACTCAGATCTTCAGATATTACAGGATATTGGTACAGGCGCGGCTATTTTAATCTTAAAATGCCACCGTTTAAAAACAAGGATAAAGAAATGGAACCTGTTTTGGAGAAAATGAGAAATTATAACCATTCCGAAAACGGAAAAATTGTTGATTTTTTTCACCATTATTTTAATCATATCCGCTCGCTGGGCTGCTACAATGACAATCTCACCATTAATAAAATGTATAATCTTTTGGTGGCGCAAAAACTAAAAATACTGATTCCGGAATCAATGGCAATAAGAGAAAAAAAAGATATAGAAAGTTTTATTACAAAACACCCTCAATGTATAGTAAAAGGGTTTGACAGAAACTCTTTGGGGATCAAAAAAGTGGTAGGCATTGGAAATAGCGCCACGTTAATCACTAAAGATGATTTACAAAACTTACCTCAAAATTTTGGATACAGTTTTGTGCAACAATATATAGATAAAAAAGCAGATATTCGTGTTTTTTATTTGGATGGAAAAATATACAGTACGGCTATTTTCTCGCAAAACGATGAAAAAACTAAAATAGACTTTAGAAACTACAATGAAGAAAAACCGAATCGCATACAACCCTTTAAACTTCCTAATAGTGAAGAAAAAAAATTGAGAAGATTAATGAAAAAATTGAATTACAAAACCGGTTCAATAGATTATCTTCAAAGTTATGACCATAAATTTTACTTTCTGGAGATTAATCCGGTTGGGCAATATGGCTTTATTTCACAGGCTTGCAATTTAAACTTGGATAAATCAATTGTAAATTATTTTAGTTGATATGGAGAATGAAAAAATAATATCCAAGGAAAAAGTAGAATCTCTGATTTCAACAAACCAAGATGCTCTGCCTCTTTCTGCTGCATTTTGGAAAATAGAGGCTTTTGACCCCAATAAAGAAAAAACATTTTTTTATTTCAGTTCAAAAAAACATACGGCAAGCACATTAATGCCGGTAAACTTCTATAAACCAACCATCTCCATAATCAATTTTGATGAACAAGAAAACCTTTAAAAGATTTGTAGATTGTATTCCGGTACATGGCTATTTTCGTTCCATTCTTATGGATATTACCCGGAAAACCTATCACTTTATTCCCAATATACTGTGCGATGCCATGGCTACAGAGCAACTGATCAACCATAATCTTCCTCAGGAATATCTGGATTTTTTAATCGAAAATGAATTTGTTTTTGAATGTACCGAAGATGAGTTGGCTTTTTACCCGCCCCTCCATAAAAAATGGGATTATCCGGCAACCATTACCAATGCTATTATTGAAATTGGAGATACCCATTTTATTACGGAAGAGTTTCTAACTCAAATTATAGATTTGGGATGCAGACATTTTGTTTTTATTTTCACAGAAATAATTAACATGGAGTATCTTGAAAATATATCAAAATTATTTGATCAAACGCCGGTTTATACTATCGAAATGTACTGCAAATACTCAAAGAGCTTTCAGAATGTTGCTCTTGAAAATATTATGAAAGAAAACTCCAGAATAAGCTATATTCTCTTGTATGAATCTCCGAAAGATGAGATTATCACTCCCAACGATATCAGAGGAAATATGGTATATTACAGCAAATCTGTTTTTTACAATGAGTGTTCAATACATCCTCAATCTTTAGTGGTGAATATGCCTCTCTATACGGAATCGTTACATTATAATACGTTTTACAACAGAAAATTATGTATTGATAAAGCCGGAAATATCAAAAATTATTTAACTCAAACAAAGAGTTTTGGCAATATTTTTTCAGATAAAATTGAGGAGGTAATCTCAAAAAAAACATTTCAAAAAATTTGGAAAGCAAGAAAAGATATCATAGATGTGTGTAAAGAGTGTGAATTCAGATATATGTGTGTGGATAGCAGGTTTCCAAAATTAAGAAATAAAAATTCTTATTCCCATACTAATGAGTGTTCGTATAATCCCTATATTTGCCAATGGAAAAATGAAGAGGGGTACATTCCTGTTTCAGAATGCGGAAGATATACCAAAGAAGCAGGTTTTGTACCGGATAAAGAAAAAATAGAACAGATTAACCAACAAATTTGGGGAGAAGAAGATTGAAGTCAGCAAGAAAGTGATTCTTTGTTTTTTCGATTCGTAATAGCAAAAATTACCATTAATATAGTGGCTGTTAGCGACATGAGCGATCCGAAATAAAATGGAGCGTTAGCATTAACTTTGTCGTAAAGTAAGCCGGCAATAAGGCTTGCAGGTAATAGGGTTATTCCGGATATGGCGTGGTAGATCCCGAAACCTGTTCCCCGTAATTCTTTCTTCACAAGATCAGAAATCAGTGCTTTCTGGCTGCCGTCAACCAACGCACTATATAATCCGTACATGACAAACAGTCCGATGAAAATAGAGATACTGTTAAATCTGCCGAAAAGAAAATAGGTGAGGGCATAAATCAGAAACCCCGGAATAATTAAATAAACACGCCCGATTTTATCAGATAGTTTGCCCACCGGTATGGCAAATAGTACCGACACAACATTAAAAATCATATAAACAAAAGGGATATAAGCCTTTTCAACACCTATTTCGCTTGTTTTTACCAACAGCAAAGCGTCAGATGAATTGCCAAGCGTAAAAATGAAAATAATGAACAAGAAAAAATAGAATTTTCTCGGTAACTGTTTAAATGAAATGTTAGCAGTATCTTTTTTTTCCACTTTTGCTTCCTTGATAAAAAGTGCAATAGTAACCACTCCAAATAATGCAGGAATAGTAGCTATAAGAAAGATATGAGTAAAATTGAGGGAAAAAAAATAGAGCAGCAGAAAGGCACTCAAAGGACCGATAATGGCTCCGCTATTATCCATCGTTTTGTGAAATCCGAAATTTTTTCCGGCCTCTTTTTGATTCACCGAACCACTTATCAAACTATCACGCGGAGCAGCCCGCAACCCTTTGCCGATACGTTCAAAAAAACGGTAGAATAACACCTGCACCGGTGTATTCACCAAGGCATATAAAGGGGTTACCAAAGCTGTAATTCCATAGCCAATCAACATAAACGGCTTATTCTTTCCAATTTTGTCGCTCCAGTAGCCCGACAGTGCCTTAATGAGTGATGCCGTGCTTTCGGCAATCCCTTCAATTAATGAGATAGTTGTTTTTGAAGCACCTAGAGATAACAGAAACATCGGCATGACACTGTAAATCATTTTTGTGGATGTGTCTGTAAAAAAACTGGTGGCTCCTGTAAAAAAAACGTTCCGGTGCAACCCAAATATTTTTTCACGCTTTGATTTGACTGTCATATATTTTTGAATTTTTATTTTCGTATGGCGAATTACTACTTTTTTTTATTTTAGCGCAATGAAAGATTTATCATTACACATCTTAGATATTTTTCAAAATTCCACACGTGCGAAAGCATCTAAAATAGAATTAGATATTATTGAAGATACGGAAAAGAATACGTACACCATTATAATCACTGATGATGGGTGCGGTATGGATGAAGAAACGGTAAAGCATGTGGCTGACCCGTTTTTTACAACCAGAACTGTGCGTAAGGTAGGATTAGGGATCCCGCTTTTTAAGCAAAATTGTGAGCAGACAGGCGGAAGTTTCCTCATCGAATCCAAAGTAAATACAGGTACCCGGGTGAAGGCTACTTTTATTCACAATCATATTGACCGCCCCGCATTGGGAGATATTGCGGGAGTAATGGTACTTACCGCATTAGCTTATTCGAATATTTATTTTATATATCGTCATGAGAAAAATGGAAAACGGTATATTTTCGATACGGAAGAAGTAAAAGATGCTTTAGGTGGAATTTCTATGCAAACACCTGAAATAACTCAGTATCTCAGAGAAATGATTATGGAAAATTTACAGGATATTAAGGTTGATTTTTAACGAACCTGATAGAGGTTGGAATAATACACGAAAATAATATTACGAAATAATCTACGTTACATAATTTCATTTGAAAAAGATAATTATGAGGCGTGTTCTTATCTTAGTAATATTCATCATTTTAGTTTGCAACGCTGCCTTTGCGCAAGTGTTTCGCTTTGGCGTTCCAAACTTAGAACTTTATGATAAACAACGTTTTCATGCCGGATTTTCATTAGGAATTGATATTGTGGACGTTAACATAAAGACAAGAACAAATTACAGTTCTCCGGATATTTCTCCGGAAAATAAATTACTGCAAATATATTCTAAAGCATCTCCCGCTTTTAATGTGGGAATTGTTGCCAATATGAGATTAGGGGAGTATTTTGATTTGCGTTTCATACCCGGATTCTCTATTGCCCATGACATTAATCTATATTATCGCTTTGAGCATAAAATGACCGATCCAAATCCTTCAGTCTCAGGTGTTCTATCTAACGAAATTTTGAGAAAGATAGAATGCCATTTCATTAATTTTCCTTTATTTATTAAGTTTAAATCTTCAAGAATGCACAATGTACGTATTTATGCACTTGCAGGTGCTCAAGTGGGCGTTAATATGATGAGCGCAAAAAATAACAAGATTATTCTCAAAGATCAAAATGTGGTTATTCCCGTTATAAAACCTTATGATGTGCAGGTTAAAGGTGGTTTTGGCTTTGATTTCTATACTACCTATTTTAAATTCTCAACGGAGTTTAAAGTATCATACGGGGTCATTAATATGTTAGAAAACGAAAAAGGGATTAGAGATAAAGAGCATATTGACGCTTATTTATCAAGTGCTACTGTAAGAGGACTAAAAAGTTTAAAATCAAAAACTTTCACAATTTCGTTTACTTTTGAATAATCTCATTAAAATTTTTAAACTGTAAAACTTAAGTATGATGAACAACGACGAGTTATTAAAGACCATAATCGCTCATGCAAAAGAGTACGGCTACATTTTCCCATCCAGTGAAATTTACGACGGTTTAAGCGCTGTGTATGATTACGGACAATATGGAGTAGAACTGAAAAACAATATCAAACAATACTGGTGGCGTGAAATGGTTCAACTTCATGAAAATATTGTGGGAATTGACAGCGCTATTTTTATGCACCCCACCATTTGGAAAGCCTCCGGCCACGTGGACGCATTTAATGACCCGCTCATAGACAATAAAGATTCGAAAAAAAGGTACCGCGCAGATGTGCTGATTGAAGATTATCTTCAAAAATTGGAAGAAAAAAATGAGAAAGAGGTAGAAAAAGCCAAAAAGAAGTTTGAAAATTTTGATGAAGAGTTGTTTCGTAAAACGAACCCGAATGTATTAAGAAATCAGGAAAAGATAGATGCCGTAACCGGTCGTTTTGCAACTTTAATGAATAAAACGGACTTAGCCGGTATTAAAACTTTGATTGAGGAATTGGAGATTGCCTGTCCTGTTTCCGGAACCAAAAACTGGACGGATGTTCGTCAGTTTAATTTGATGTTTTCTACGCAGATGGGTTCTGTTTCAGAAGATGCCGACACTATCTATTTACGTCCGGAAACAGCACAGGGTATTTTTGTTAATTTTTTAAACGTGTATAAAACGGGACGGATGAAAATTCCTTTCGGGATTGCGCAAATTGGGAAAGCGTTTCGCAATGAAATCGTAGCGCGGCAGTTTATTTTCCGCATGCGGGAGTTTGAACAGATGGAAATGCAGTTTTTTGTGCGCCCCGGTGAAGAGTTGAAATGGTTTGAGTATTGGAAAGCGGAGCGTAAACAATGGCACCTTTCTCTCGGAATTAGTGAAGAAAAATATCGTTTTCACGACCATGAGAAATTGGCGCATTATGCCAACGCTGCCACCGATATTGAGTTTCGTTTTCCATTTGGATTCAAAGAGTTGGAAGGAATTCACTCCCGAACCGATTTCGATTTAAACCAACATGAGCAATATTCCGGAAAAAAATTGCGCTACTTTGATCCCGAAACTAACGAAAGTTACATTCCTTACGTCATTGAAACCTCTATTGGCGTGGACAGAATGTTTTTGGCAGTATTGAGCAATGCATACACGGAAGAGACCCTTCCCGACGGCTCGGAGCGAGTAGTGTTAAAAATACCGGCTCAATTAGCGCCTGTAAAAGCGGCAGTATTGCCTTTGGTAAAAAAGGACGGACTTCCTGAAAAAGCCCGTGAGGTTATGGATATGCTAAAACCCAAAATGCTCTGTCAATACGATGAGAAAGACGCTATCGGCAGACGTTACAGAAGGCAGGATGCTATCGGAACGCCCTATTGTATTACTATTGACAACCAAACATTAGAAGATAATACCGTAACTATCCGCGAGCGGGACACCATGTTGCAGCAAAGAGTGAGGATAGAAGAAATTGTAGAGAAGATGTTCACAAAAGGATAGCGATTTCGGTTAGAAGTCTAATCCTATAGAAAACATAAGCATACCGTTTTTTTTGTAAATCTGCATGTTTTCCAATCCCCATGCATAATCTAACCGAAGAAAGTAGCCGAATAAAGAAGCGCGTAATCCCATACCAAAACCTTGTACCCAAGGGTCTAATTGTCTGCTGATTTTTGCGGTAATATTGCCGCTGGTAATCCAACGTGTGTATAAACAATTATCCGGAGAATAGGGCGTGGTTCCGGTCCAGGCGGTTCCGATTTCTCCGAAAATTAAGAATTGCAGAGAGTTTAATATTTTACTGGCTACTCTTCTTCCGGCAATTAATTGCACAAAAGGTACTCGTAATTCAGTACTCAATAACAGAAAAGAGGTACCGTTTCTAATATTTTGTTCAAAGCCGCGCATATTAGTAGCCAGCGTTTGGTAGGCATAGTTTTTGGTTTGGTCGGTCCAGTTGTCTCTGTCAAATTTTGCAAAAATCCAGTTATCTACACCCCCCATGTAATATACAAGCCGCGCTGTTCCGAAGTTGGTACTCCCTGCAAGGCGGGTAGCCCAAGTCATGTTCTTATATACCTTTACCGACTTTCGGATATCAAATCCAACAACCAACAGATTCACTTTTCCATATTTTAATTTTCCATCATAAGTAGCTAAGCACTGACTAAATTCTGTCCAAATATTAATTTTTGATCCACGCCACAAATTGAGATACAATTCTTTACTTGAATCAAAAATATAAGAGACTTTAAATCCTCCCCAAATCTTGTTCTCGTTTGGTGCCCGCAAACTCTCATCACTTACAGAGCCTAACCCAAAATTTTCATACCTTCCAGTAAAGGTGAAATGCAGCGTGTTGTACCTGTTTAACGGATACTTCATTATATAAAACACACTGTTTGAATTTTGTTTCAAAAACATGTCTACCCCCATCGATTGCTTAATTGCCTGACGATAAAAAACAACCTGATGATCTAACCTGCGTTTTAAATATTCATAGTTGAGCATTACTTCTGTCCCCGACAAGTCGAAAGAGACTCTAAATCCGCCTGAAATCCTGTAGTTTTCAAATAGGTCATGAATACCCACCATAGCCAGAGCGTTCATTCCCGTATTCAAATAGATAGGGGATGTGCCGCCTGTGAACTGTTGATACGAAGTATTTAAAAAACTAAAATCGGCTTGAGTAACTGTTTTGTTAACCGTAAACTGTAGGTAATAATTTCGGGCTACCTGCTGTTTATAGTCCACCCCGTCGGTAAGAGGGTAAGGTTGCCATCCCATCACATTGTTTTGAGAGATAGCGGAATCTCCGGCAATGGGAATTGTTTTGGCAATCAAATCACTTCGGTACATTTGCCGTAACCCTCTTGGCTCATCATCTGCTAATGGTAAGGATATTTTAATACTATCTTTCTTATCTTTGAAAGAGAGTGTCTTTTTTAGCATATTGGAGGGCTCAAGCGGAGAAAGAATTTCCGGTTTTTCAAATGGGAAGATGTACAATTGTGTTGTTCCCTTATGAAATAAAACTTCTCCCAGCATGTTATTTTCCGGTTTGTAGTCCTGTTCAAAAATTGTATACACATAATTGGTTAAAGGTGCGGTTTTGGCGAAATGGGCATAATGTACAATAGTATCAATCTTGGTAATAGTACTGTCAAATTTTGCCAGATAACGATTCGTAATACCGTTTTCATCACTTAGGTACAGAACCTCTCCGTTTTCTGTTATACGGGGGTTTGTTTCATTGGCATTCGGCGTATGGGTGATACGAAGTAATTGTTTATCCTCTTTATTGGGATTATACACAAATAAATCGTAACTGTTTGCTGCCTCTTGATCATAGAATTTTTTTTCTGTTAACAAATCATCGGGGCGGTTTGATGAAAAAATGATAGATTTACCGTCTTTTAACACTCTTGGGTTGAGGTCATCATAGATATCGTTTGTAATATTTTCTAATCCAAGCGATAGAATGTGGAATAAAAAAATATCCGATTGGCCGTTTTTTACTCCGGAAAGCAATAATGTGTTGCCATTAGGAAGGTAACTCCAGTCTGTAATCTTATCTAATTCTACTAAAATACGTGGTTGTCGTTTTTTGATTTTAACAACTACCGGATAATAGTAAGATTTTACTACTTTAATTCCTTTTGTACGTCCTTTGTCTTCAATAGTAAAGCCCATTATTTCACCGTTGGGATGCCATGCCAACTTGGGGAATGTAAAATCGGGGTTATCTTCTGTTTTGGCATATTTGCGAAAGACTACTTTTGGCTTTTTATCCTCTTTTGTTTTCAGCCACACTCTAAATTGTCCGGCTTCATTCGTAACAAAGGCGTAACTTTGGCCATCTTGCGAAAGAGTTAACTCGCTGTATCTACGGGCTATTTTTGCTTTTTTGATCAATGGGTCGGTGTCGGGTTTATCGCGGTTTTTATCTTTACCGAACGCTACGACATAAAAACGATACCAGTCGGTTAGCAATTCTTTAAAGCTTGTACCGGTGGCGTATGCAAATCCTTTTTCCACACTTTTTGCTGAGCGACAGGTGTGTAAAATAGTTGAAATGGAATTTTCCCCGTACCTGTCTGCAATAAATCTCCAAAAGGAGTGTCCTGCTAATGTTGCATCCATCGGACTCAACCCATCCAGGTTACTGAAACGTTTGGATAAAATACCATCATTTACCTGCGCCTCTAATTTGCTGTTCCAATTTTCGGCTATATAGGAAGCCAAACCGCTATAAAACCAGTTGGGTTCATCCAGCGTGTAATTTGAAGCCATGTTGGCGCGTACGGTTTGCCCTTGCACAATCCCATGAGCATACACCGATGCAACCCCGCCCCGTATCATCTTGTTCAAATTGGCGTGACTCCCGTCAAAATAAATATACACTTTAGAACCATAGATATTGGTAATACCTGCTTGGTTATAAAAATCATCATTATCATAATTAAAATTAGATTCTTTAAAATCAGACTGTGTGCCATAAACAATGAATTGTATTTTTTTTTCAGAAGTGAAATTAAAAAGGGTTTCAATTTCCTTAATGATATCAGGCGTTACGGTATAAACGTAGTCAGCAACAGGGCGTGAGTTGGGATAAAAATAAACATCAAATTGCGGATTTCGATAATATTGCCAGTTGAAATCTTGATATTGGATACGACTTTTTCCGAAAGTAAGTTGAGAGCCATTGTAAAATTGACCAAAAGTTGGAAGAAAAAATAGGAGAAATAAACCTAAAAAAAGCAGTTTTTTAGGTTGAAATAACTTCCTGAAAAAATTCAGAGTTTTATGAGTCACCCAATTTTTAATAATCATAATGTTTCATCTTCAATATGTTTCACTTTTTTAGAAGAGAGATAAGAGTAGATAGCAGGAATAACAAATAAAGTGAGAATTGTAGCAAAAACCATGCCTCCTACAACAGCCACTCCCATTGCTACGCGGCTTTCACTGCCTGCTCCTGTAGCTAATGCCATTGGCAGAATCCCGAGCACTGTAGCAAAACTGGTCATTAATATGGGACGGAACCGCGATATGGATGCATCCAAAATAGCCTGCCTGAAATCAATTCCTTCACGTTTTTTTTGATTGGCAAACTCAACGATTAAGATACCGTTTTTAGTAACCAGTCCTATAAGCATAATCATGGCTATTTGACTAAAGATATTCATAGTTTGTCCGGTATAAGTAAGTGAGATGAGCGCACCCATTAATGCTAAAGGTACCGTAAGCATGATAATAAACGGGTCTCGGAAACTTTCAAAGTTAGCAGAAAGTACGAGATAGATGAATAGTAACGCCAAAATAAAAATAAACAGTAAACTGGATGAACTTTCAACGAAATCTTTAGAATTTCCGGCCAAAGTGGTTTTGTAGTTATCATCCAATGTTTCTGCGGCAATTTTATCCATCTCTTTAATTCCTTGTCCTAATGTATATCCTTTTGCAGGATTGGCGTATACAGTGGCCGATACAAATCGGTTATAACGATAAAGTTGTGGTGGAATTGAGTTTTCGGTAAACTCCACCAGATTGTTTAATACAATAAGTTTTCCGGCTTTATTACGGATATATACATTTTCTAAATCGGTAGGCTTATTGCGATTTGTTTGATCAAACTGGCTAATAATTTGATATTGTTTGCCATTGAGAATGTAATAGCCTATACGTTGGTCACTCATGGAGAGTTGCAGGGTTCTGGAGATATCACCCACGGAAATACCCAACAATGCAGCTTTATCGCGATTGATACGGAGGGTAAGTTCCGGTTTTGTAAACTTCAAATTCAAATCGTATGCAGAAAAAGCAGGACTTTGTGAAACTTTTTCCATAAAAGCCGGAAGAATTATTTTTAAATCTTCTAAATTTTTTGCTTGAATTACATATTCTATGGGCATTCCCCCACGGCTATTTCCAAAAGTTTGCCGTTGTGTCATAATAGTTCTTGCCCCTGAAAATTTACGTAATGTTGGGGCAATTTCATCAGCGATCTCTTGTTGCGATCGCTTTCTCTCATTCGGGTTTTTTAAAATAACATTGGTAAATGAAGCATTGGTTCCCCCGCGACCCACTAATGAAAACATCATATCTGCTTCAGGAATTTTATCTTTAAGATATTGATTGAGTTCTGTGGTGTATTGATCCATATATTTGAATGAAGTTCCTTCCGGCGCCGTGGACATTACACGCAACGAGGAACGGTCTTCAATAGGCGCCATCTCTGTAGGTAATTTTTGCCATAAATACACGGTGTATCCTAATGAAATTAGTAAGAAAAGAGGTGCAATCCAGCGCACGCTCATAAATCCGGTCAACCCTTTCCGATACATGCGGTTAAGCCATACAAAAAACGGTTCGGTAACACGAAACAGCCAGGACTCGTTTTCACTTTTTTGTAGAATACGACTACACATCATGGGAGTTAAACTTAAAGATACAAACATGGAAATAGCAACGGCACCTGCAATTACTAAACTAAATTCCCGAAATAATCTTCCGGTTGTGCCTTGTAAAAAAACTATCGGAAAAAATACGGCAACCAGTGTAATCGTAGTTGAAATCACAGCAAAGTAGATCTCTTTCGACCCTTTGAATGCAGCTTGTAACGGTGTGAACCCATGTTCGATTTTTTGGTATATATTTTCCATCACCACAATAGCATCATCCACTACTAATCCTATAGCTAATACAATGGCCAACATCGTTAAAATGTTGATAGTAAATCCAAACAGATACATCATGAAAAAAGTGCCGATGAGAGAGATAGGAATTGCTAATATAGGGATCATAGTAGTTCGCAGATTTCTTAAAAATAGGAAGATAATGAACACGACCAAACAAAATGCTATAAAAATAGTGTCTCTTACTTCTTTAATTGCATTTCGAATATATATAGTATCATCAAAAGTAGTTTTTATATCTATACCTGAAGGTAGATTGCGCTGGATTTCAGGTAATACTTCTTTTACTCTATTAACAATATCAATGTAGTTGGAGCCGGGTTGCGGAATAATAATACAATTTACCATCATTTTCCCGTCCCTTTTAAGAATAGAACGCACATCTTCCGCATCAATCACGGCAGTTCCAATATCACTGAATCTGACTATTCTATTGTTTGCCTGGGAAATAATGAGATTATTAAAATCTTCTATAGTCTGCAGACGTCCCATAGTGCGAACGGTCAGTTCAGTGTTACTACCTTCAATTCTTCCTGAGGGGAGCTCAACATTTTCGCGTGTAACGGCATTATTGACATCATCGGGTGTGAGTTGGTAAGCTGCTAATAGCATGGGATCCATTTTAAGCCGGATAGCTAATTTTTTTTCACCCCAAATTTCAACGGAGCTTACGCCCGGAATCGTTTGTAAGCGCTCCTTTACATATATATCGGCATACACACTTACCTCAATGATAGACAATGTATTGCTACTCAGGCTCAATCCGAAAATGGGCTGAGCATCTGCATCTGCTTTTGCAACTACTGGTGGATCAACTTCTTTGGGAAGCATGCGCATAGCTCCGGAAACCTTGTCGCGTACATCGTTGGCAGCAGTCTCCATCGGAACTTCCAATTCAAACTCAATAGTGATATTGCTCCGGCCGTCGCGACTGCTGCTCGACATGGAGCGGATACCCGGAATCCCATTTACAGCAGATTCCAAAGGCTCCGTAATTTGTGTTTCTATTACATCTGCATTGGCACCTACATAAGTGGTTGAAACCGTAATAATGGGAGGATCAACGCTGGGGTAGTCGCGTACACCGAGATAAGCATATCCGATACCTCCCAAAATAATGAAAAATAAATTTATTACAATGGTTAGAACCGGTCTTTTGATAGAAATTGAAGATAAAGACATAATAGAAATTTACGGCAAAGAAATATTTTTTATTTCAACCACCTGTCTAACCATCCTAAAAATTCCCGCTGCCAAAGTATAGAGTTTTGCGGTTTGCTGACAAAGTGAGTCTCCTCCGGAAAGAACAGAAATCTGCTGGGAATCCCTTGCAGCTGCGCAGCGTTGAATGCCTGCATTCCTTCGGTGTAAGGAATGCGAAAATCGTTGCCTCCGTGAATTACTAAAATCGGAGTATCCCAATTGCCAGCAAAGAGATGCGGGGAAAATGAGTAACTAACCGGTGTGGGTTTATTCCAATAGGCGCCGCCTAAATCGTGATTTACAAAAAACATCTCCTCAGTGGAGCCATAAAAACTTTCCAGATTAAACATGCCGCAATGGGCAATAAAAGCCTTAAAGCGCTTGTGGTGATTACCTGCCAGCCAATACACGGAATAGCCGCCGTAACTTGCCCCCACACAGCCCAATTTGGTTTCATCCACGTAAGGTTCTTTCGCCGCATAATCTATTGCCGAAAGATAATCTTTCATGTTTTGCCCGCCGTAATCCAAACTGATATGATCGTTCCATTCTTTGCCAAACGTGGGCAATCCTCTGCGGTTGGGCGCAACAATTACATAACCATGGGATGCCATCATTTGAAAATTCCAGCGGTAAGAAAAGAATTGACTAACGGCAGATTGCGGTCCGCCCTGACAATACAGAATCGCCGGATATTTTTTATTTGCATCGAAATTGGGCGGTAAAATGAGCCACACCAGCATCTGCTTACCGTCGGTTGTTTCTACCCAACGTTCTTCCACTTTGATAGAAGCCACATCTTTCAGTTTTTCATCATTAATAAAAGTCAATTGCGTCTCTTTGCCGGTATTTAGGTCAATTTTATAAATATCCGCAGGCTTCTCCATGGTTTCGTGAATTCCTATTAACACGTTGTTTTGCAAAGAGATCATTTTGTAATCATGCCTGCCCTCCGTAAGTTGTTTGAATTGTTTCGTTCCCAAATCCAACTCAAAAATTTGGTAAGTTGCTTTAATCCCACTGATAAAATAGAGTTTTTTTCCATCCTGGCTACATGCAAAATCGGAAGCACTTTCTCCAAAATTAGTTGAATAATTGGTAGTAATACCGGTTCTCAGGTCGTAGCCGAAAATTCGCTTCAGATCCGATTCAAAGCCGTCGGTTTTCATACTTGCCCAAAATAGCGTGTTTCCATCGAGAGAAAAAATCGGGTCAATGTCATAACCTAAATTCGGTGCGGAAATATTTTTGGCAGTTTTATGAAGAATATCATAAAGATAGATATCGGAATTGGTGCTTACGGCAAAATCTTTTCCTGTCATTTTTTTAGAGGTATAGGCTATCAAATTGCCATCAGGAGAGAAGCATATCTGCTCTAAACCGCCGTTGTTCGGAATGGGACTTGCATATCGTTCCCCTTTCATAATATCAACAACCTCTTTCATATTAGGATAATCGGCAACAAAAATGTGAGAGTAGGAATAATCGGTCCATGCATTCCAGTGGCGATACATTAAATCTTCGGTAATCAATGCATTTGCTTTCGGCAAGTCGGGATACCTGTCGTGTACATCCTGGTCTAATTTTACCGATTGGGTAAACAGAATCCGGTTTCCGGAAGGAGCGTAGAGAAAACTTTCCACACCGCCGGCAATATTTGAAACAGGTTTTGCATCGGTTCCGTCGGGGTTCATTTCCCAAATTTGCATTACATCATTGGCCGGCGCCAGATAGCCGATTTTTTTTCCATCGGGGCGCCACAACGCATTCTGTTCACTATATTCAGTGTTTGTCAGTTGCTTATACGCTCCTCCGGTAGAAGAGATGAGATACAAATCTCGGTTTCCTTTGTTTTGCTCCACGTTGTAATAAGTAATTCCAAACAAAATCTGTTTGCCATCCGGGGAGAGTACGGCTTCGCTCACTCTTCCCAATTGCCAAAGCAATTCGGGCGTATACACTTTCTGTTGCGCAAATGCGCTTATCCACAAGAAAATGGATAAAAATGGGATAAAAATTTTAATTTTCATAAACTTGTAATGTTTCTAACGCAACAAATTAACAAAAAAAAAATTAATTTAAAGAATTACATCAGGTTCGGCAATAGAGATTGCTTTTGAGGCATCTTTTATTCTTTGATGAGGTAAACCCATTGTTTTTACCAGGTACGCAGCAATTCATACATCTTTTCTCTCCGCTCTTTCTTTGAGGCAAAGGTATACTCCTGTTTCTTCACATATTTCTTTGCTTTTTGCCAATTGAGCGTATGAATATAGGCAAACTGCGTATAGATAAAATCGTTTTTAACGGCAAAGGTGCCGTAACTATCGGTAAGAAAGTATCTGTAATATCCCTCTATGATCTTGTTAAAAGAGAGATTTACTCCGGCTGTAAACCGAAGCAAATCCCCGTATGGTAATTGATAGTATAAACCTAAACCCAAAAGCAAATTGCAACTGATTTTTGACATATCTACAGATCCCCATTCCATATAATAATGATAACTATTCGGATCATCCGGTAATGTAAAATTTAAACCTGTCCAATAATTATCTGATCCGTCTTTGCCATAAGATAACCGTTCTGAGATACCCTTTAATTTAATTCCCATTTCCGTTGTAAAAAACAATCCTTTTCGCAATGGATAATGAAATTCTAACTTTATGGGAAAAAGGAAATCAACGTAAGCAATTCCCATTGCTGATAAAAAATTTCTGTATTTTTTTTCTAACGTATATATAGGATGTGGATAATTACTTAAGTCTATCATTCGTATATAACAGCTTGTAGTTCCATAATTTATACCTAATGAAATCCCAAAATATTTAGCAAAATGGTAAGAAAACTCAATGCCAACTTCACTACCACGGGTCCATAAGGTTTTTGGGGCGGGGTCACTTCCCGTAAGCGCGACAAAAGAGCATTTTGTGATAAATTCCGCCTGTCCGGTAAGTCCCACGTGAAACCCCTTAAAAGGGTAAAAAGAAACCGGTTTCTGTGCCTCTACACTGAATGAGAGCAAGAAAATTGAAGAAACAATAACAATTCGTTTTATACTCATACTATATTTTATTAAAATGAAACAGCAGCAGGCTATAAGGGGCCTGCTGCTGCAATCAACTCATTAATTTTTTCTCTGCCCGGTTTCTACGTTAAATACGTAATCTTCTCCATAACTCCTGCATTTCACTTCACTATTAGCAGGGTTCACTCGAAAAAGCTTTGGATCTGTATCCATAAAAACAATTTGGGTTACTACTGTTCTCGTATAGGCTTTGTTAGGATTTTTTGGGTTTTTCCCATAAAAGCCTCCCCCCAGACAAGAACCCCATGCCGTGGATATATCAATATAAATTTCTGAACTACTTCCCAGAGCACAAACGGCATAGTCTTTCTTCCACTCATTGTTTTTCCACTTAAAATTTTTCATAACCACTGTAGCCCTTGTTCCCGAAAACCAATTATTCCAAAAATGATAACTCCATATAAATTTGTAGCCATTATACCTGTCTATAGGCTGTTCAATTTTCCATTTCTTTTCGTAGCAAGTTCCCGATTTGGGAGAGAGTACAATCACTCCCCAGTCGCCTGCATGTGAGATTACCTGAGGGGTTGTGGCGCTTCTTACCTGGCCAATATATTGTTGCGAGGAGAGCGGAATGAGAATCTGGTAGCCATTGGATCGTATCTGGCAAATGGTATCCCCTATGCAAACTTCATAGAATTCCGAGAAAAGGGTTTGTTCTACCGGACATATTATCAGGGAGTCAAAGGGAGGCGGGTCACCGGGCTGTCCCAAATTCTTCCACATCTCTTCTTCCTTGTCGCGTAGCGCACGAAGATTATGGTTTTCTATGCCACATTGTTTTTCAAACTCAAACAGGGGCATTCGTTCATCAAAATTGGTACTTGCTACCTTACATTCCAACTCCTCGTTAGTACACTTGCTATAACTCTCAAAAAAGAGCATACTCCACGTATCGTACCTATCTAAAAGCGTTTCATATACTTGTGCATAGTGTTCTTTACTTTGAAACTGCAGAATATCTCCATGAACAAGTTTTATAATCCCATAACTTGTATTGGGAAGCTGGTTGTAAATATTTTGTAACTCACTTGTGATATTATCACTAAAAGATTGAGCGGCACCGGTAACATTATTTTTTAAACTCTCTTCCTTTTTACAGTTTGTAAAAGCAAGCAATAGTGCCAGAATGATTAAAAAAGTGTAATTTTTTTTCATATTAATTTTATTTTAACGTTTTGTAATTAATTATATTATTTTAGTATGTAATTTTTTGTGCGGTTGCACTGAAAATAGAGATGTGCCGTAAAATGGTCATACCTGCAATTTTAGATTCTTTTGCAGTCCTTATCCATTGGCCTCTGTGCACAGGCACACACGAGCACAGAGGCCACTTAGCCTAAGTTGGTTTTGCATAAAAACCGTACGTGAACAATTTTGGGTATCGATAGCTCTAATTTCATCTGAAAGCGTGTAATTTTTTTGCAAAAATACATTTTTTGACTTACAAATATTCAAAATAGTCGAAAAACGAAATTATTAATTCATTTTTTGGCAATTAAGGTGTCAATTCTGAAATTACTTTTATAAAGTATGAAAAATATTATTGAAAATATAAGAACTTTAAGAGAGTCAAAAGGATATAGCCAGGAATATATGGCAGAATTGATGAAAATTACCCAATCTGCTTATGCCCGTTTTGAAAGAGGGGCTACAAAAACCGACTTAAAAACCGTTTCTTTGGCCGCCCAAACATTACAGATGAGTCTTATTGATGTTATTACCTATCCGGAAAAGTATATCAACATAAAAGATGCTTCAAAAGCAATCTCTACAGTCGAACCTGAAGTAATTCTTCAAATTAAAATGAAAGGAGATACCAGAAAAGAGATACTAAAAATGGCTTTTAGCAACAGTGAATTAGAAGTTTTGAAATCTGAGATATAATTTTTTGTCTGTAATTTTTTTCCTGATTTTCGCACCGGAACACCCGATTTTTTTATTGAAATACTTTTGCTATTAATAATGTAGCAAAGCGGAATGAGGAAGACTGCGCTTGCGACTACTGATGAGCATTTCTGCCAAACTCTTAACAGGAAATAATTTAGGCTGACGCTCATGCTCCATTTCACTTTTGATGTGCTGAGCCAACTCTACAAACCTATCAACCTCTTTGGGTAAAACAGTTGCAACTGTGCGGACGGTCTTATGTGTTACTTTGCCTCCCTCGCGCACACTTTCAACGATGATAATCGTTACCTTGCCGTTTTCTCGTTCTATAGTTCTAATAAACATGCGGCAAAAATACAAAAAAAAATCAATATAATAATATGGAAATCAAAATATTACGCCACGTTCACTACAAATTAGCTCGAAACATTCAAGACTATAACTCGCTATTAATCAAGTACGGATTGCTGTGATAAAAGACAATGACCGTCAAAGTCGGGAGGTAAACCCGTTGTTTTTACCAGGTACGCAACAATTCATACATCTTTTCTCTCCGCTCTTTCTTTGAGGCAAAGGTATACTCCTGTTTCTTCACATATTTCTTTGCTTTTTGCCAATTGAGCGTATGAATATAGGCAAACTGCGTATAAATAAAATCGTTTTTAACGGCAAACTTTCCAAAACTTCCGGAAAGATAATACAAGTAATCCCCCTCAATGATGTTATGAAAGGAGTTGTTGAAACCAACTATAAACCGAACTAAATCTCCGTATGGTAATTGATAGTATAAACCTACCCCAAAAAGTAAGTTACAACTGATCTTAGACATATCTCTTTTTCCCCAATAAGTAAAATACTTGATTTGATCCATGGGTTCATTTGGATTATTGGAAGCATTAGGAACAAGAACTGTTAAAGTCCCTTTATAAAATCCTTCTCCATGTTTTCCATAAGCCAATCTATTATAAATACCCTGTATTTTAATTCCTACTTCAGTTGTAAAAAAAAGATTTTTACCCAAAGGATAGTGAAACTCTAATTTTACAGGAAAAAGGATTTCGTGTTCATTCATAGTTGAAATACCTGTATCATAATCATTTACAATTCCCCATTTATCATTAAAGCCTGAAATCATACGCATATAAATATCACAGCTATAAGACAATGCCGTTCCGTAGTTAATACCTGCCGAAACACCAAAATATTTAGCAAAATGGTAAGAAAACTCCATTCCTGCTTCCCACCCATAAGTCCACCTTCCTTTCGGAACAGGGTCATCATCTATAACTACCATAAATGTTGGCTTATCTATAAACTCAGCTTGCCCGGTTAAGCCTACATGAAACCCCTTGAAAGGGTAAAATGAAACCGGTTTCTGTGCCTCTGAAATCAAGGATAACAATAGAAACAAAATAATAAATGCGTATTTTTTTTTAATTTTCATTATGATTGGTTTAAAACCGGGGACTCCGAATAATTCATTTTTAACATTTTAATTTTCCAAAAAGCCGGAATCCGTTAAAACTTTTTGAAAAATCTTTCAAAAGATGCGACAAAAGTATTATATTTTCTTTACACAACAATCGCT
>Ga0209628_10000481_pt1 | contig 24404 bp, 14 predicted proteins | sample TergutCu122P4_FD_187285 | JGI IMG/M metagenome (GOLD analysis project Ga0209628, IMG submission 187285) | Cubitermes ugandensis P4 segment gut microbial communities from Kakamega Forest, Kenya - Cu122 P4 (SPAdes) (version 2) | ecosystem: Host-associated > Arthropoda: Insects > Digestive system...
ACGGCAGACGGCAGACGGCAGACGGCAGACGGCAGACGGCAGACGGCAGACGGCAGACGGCAGACGGCAGACGGCAGACGGCAGACGGCAGACGGCAGAATCTACCGTCTGCCGTCTTACGATAAGAAACCGTTTATACCATACACCGTCAACAAAGTGATATTTTGATTGAACACGTCAACGAGCCGCGCACGGATCAGAGCCGCGTAGAGCGGTAACCCCGGTGGTAACGTGAAACCCACTTACTGCGTGCGCGGCTCTGATTGTGCGCGGCTCTGATTGGGTTCACGGTAGCGAAAATGTTGCCTCATTGGCGTTGAATAGTTCGGTCGCTTCATTTCGTTGCGCTCCCGGCTGCCATTTCTCGCATTCTTGTTAGCCACCCATTGGTGCTTCATTCCGCCTAATTGTTTTTGTCCGTTACCATGTTATAATCGGGGGAAAGTCCCTGTAACCGCCTTCTTTTCGGAAGGCTTTTTACCGTTCAGAGCCCCCTCTCCATGAACGCTCATCATTTCCCAAATTTTCCACCGGATTTTGCGACGATACCGGCGTTGTCCGGCGTCATCGATTCGGTTGCACGCCTTCCGGGGGCGGTTCTTTTCACAACCGACGCCGACGGGAATTACACCTTTCTCACAGGTCCCGGTCTTGAATATTTGGAAATCGTCCCGGAAGAATGGCTCGGACGGTCGATTTTCGAATACTTGAAAGACCAGCCGGAACAGCAGGCGATCATATGGCGGGTCTTTCATGGAGAAACGGTTTCCACGAAAAGTCTTTTCGGCAAGCATCTTTTCGAAAACCACCTCTGTCCCGTTTGCGACTCCGAAGGAAAAATGCTCGGCATTTCCGGCGTCCAATTTCATATCACGGAACAAAGTGAAGTTGAAATTCATTTTCAAAACCTCACGTTTTTGGAAAACCTGTTCGACAGCATCCCGGAAATCGCGCACGTTTTGGACCGCGACTTCAAAATTCGTATGGCGAACAGGGCGTCCCGCAACACATTTACCGAAGTTCCGATCCTCGGTAACACCTGCTACCGGATGATCAGCGGCTTCGAACAGCCTTGTCCGTGGTGTCCTGTCATCAAAATGTACCAAACCGGTCTTCCCGAACAGACCGAGTTTTTCGATGATCTGCGGAATCGGTACCAGCGGTTGAACTGTTTCCCCATCCGTGATCCGCAGGGAAACATCATCGGGGCGATGGAAATGGCCACCGAGGTTACGGAACAACGCCTGGCCCAGGACGCCTTGCAAAAAAGCGAGGCGTTGCTTCAAGACCTTTTTTCAAGCATCTCCGACGGGATATTCGTGATTGATCGGGAATACACGATCCTCCGCACGAACACCGCGATGGAGAAAATGTATCCGGATCATGCCCCGCTCGTCGGAAAAAAATGTTACGAAAAATCGTTGCACAAGTGTATCTGTCCGAATTGTGCGGCTGAAAAAATGTTCGAACTGAAAAAACCAATCACGGCGGAGTGTTATGAACAACCGACCGACGGTAGACCGGAAATGTGGTTCGACCATACCGCCTATCCGATCTTCAATAAGGAGACCGGCGACGTAACGGGTGCGATCAGCGTCGTTCGTGACGTGACGGAACGAAAGCAGATCGAATTGGAACTCCAAAAATACCGGACCGAACTCGAATCTCTCGTCGAACGCCGTACCCGGGAACTTCAATTGAGCGAAGCGAAACTCCGTTCGATTCTCGAAACCTGTCCGGCGGCAATTGCTTTTCTCGACCGGCAGGGAAATTTCACTTATGTCAATAAAGCCTACGAGGAGCTGTTCGGTTTTTCCGAAGACGAACTTTACGGGAAATTCGCATTCCTTTACTCCGCCGGAACCGATGAAGAGCATCAAAGGTTTTGGAATATCCTGAAAGGGAAAACCGATTACAGCCGCGTAACGACACGTTTGTATACGAAAGAAAAGCAAACGATTTGGTGTGACATCAGTGCCAGTGCGGTACGCGGCATGAACCCGGCGGACACACTGTTGATTGCCGTAATCGTCGATGTGACTCAGCAGCAACGCATTTTCGAAGAGTTGCAACGTGCCAAAGAGGCCGCCGAAGAAGCAAGCCAGGCCAAGAGTCAATTCCTGGCGACGATGAGCCATGAAATCCGGACACCGCTCAACGGGGTCATCGGGATTTCCGATCTTTTGATGGAAACCCCGCTTCGACCAAAACAACTCGAGTATGCCCAACTGATTAAAACTTCCGGCGAATCGCTTCTTTTCCTGATTAATGATATTCTCGATTTTTCCAAAATCGAGTCCGGAAAATTCGAATTGGAAGCGTCGGAATTTGTCATTCACGATCTGATTGAGTCGATTTTGGGAATTCTTGCCTCCAAAGCGGACGAAAAACAATTGGACCTGATTGCGACTTTCGACAATCGTGTTCCCGGCCCGGTCGTCGGCGATAAGGGACGTCTCCGGCAAATCCTGCTCAATCTGGTCGGAAACGCCTTGAAATTTACTGAAACCGGAGGCGTCCGAATCCATATTGGTCTCGCCGAACTGTTTGAAGATCGGATACGTCTGGAATTTTCCGTTGCCGACACGGGAATCGGTATCGCCAAGGAACGGCAGAATCGCCTGTTCCAAACGTTTTCGCAAGTGGATGCTTCTTCAGCCAGAAGTTACGGCGGAACGGGACTCGGCCTGGCCATCAGTAAGAAATTGGTCGAACTTATGGACGGCGATATCGGCGTGGAGAGCACGAAGGGTGAGGGCGCAACATTTTGGTTCACCGCCTGTTTCAAATGCCATCCCATCGTCCAGAAATGCTTGAAGGCTGCCGTGCATCCCTGTATTACGGAAAAACGGGATTATTGTCGCGGTACTCCGCCGCAACGCTGTGCCCGTAGCGGACGTGAAGTCGCTTATCTCCAGAGAGTTGCCGAATTGAAAGGTTTGAAAGTCCTGTTCGTCGGCATGGGGCCGTTCAAAGTATCGACGCTGACGGAACAAATGCAATCCTGGGAGATGTGTGCTCAGGCCGTTGCGGCACCGGAGGACACTCTGCAATGTCTGGAGGAAAATCTGGAAAATCCCTTCCAATTGGTCATCATCAATTTTTTATCGAATGATTCCGTTGCCGAATCCCTTGCCAGAAGCATACAGGAAGAGGAGCGATTCCGGGAAATCCGCATGATCTTTTTGTCGCCGCTCTCGGAAGACTTGCATCGAAAATTCTGGAAATATCCGGAAAAAATTCGTTGCGTTTCCAAACCGATTTGCAGTTCCAAACTTCTGGATTCCATTGTTCGGTCCTTTTACGATCTTCCCGAATTACCGGAGATCGTCTCAAACGGGAAAGCATTATTGAATCAGGTGGACCGTCAATCGATTCGGGTCCTGGTCGCGGAAGACAATCAAATCAATCGCGTTGTTATCACGGAAATCCTGAAGAAATTCGGCATGGATTGCATCGTGGTTGAAAATGGCGAACTGGCCGTGGAAAACGTCAAAAATACGTCATTTCATGTCGTGCTCATGGATTGTCAAATGCCGGTCATGGACGGTTACGATGCGACAAGAAAAATCCGTCAATGGGAAGAGGACTCGTCGCGTTCCTCTCGTATTCCGATTATTGCCCTGACGGCCAACGCAACATCGGAAGACGAAGCAAAATGCCTGGCCGTCGGAATGGATGCGTATTGCAGTAAGCCTGTGAACGCCGGAAAGTTGCTCGATTTGATCCATGAGCAACTGGAAGTGATAAGTGATAAGTGATAAGTATTTCCTTTTCCCTATTCCTTTGTTTTTTCATTTGTATTCGTTTCCGTTCCTGCAATCGTTGCGAGGGTTTCCGGGAACTCGATTCCGCCGACTTCTTTCATCACCTGCATCATCGGCGGAAGCGTTTTGGCCATATTTTGAAGCCAGTTGGCCGTTGCGCTGGAACCGCTGCTTCCACTCCCGTCCCAGACCACGATCTTGTCGAACTTGATGCTTGAAATCGCTTGTGCGGACGCTTCGATCAAGTTGTCAAAGTGTTCGAGCATCATCATTTGGAACGCTTCTTTGGCACCACCGCATGCACTGATGATTTCCTTTAAGCCCTCCCCTTTCTTGGCGAGAATTTCGTACTGACCGCGTGCTTCCGCTTCCAGTTTTGCGAAGATCGCTTTCGCTTCCCCTTCCGCTTCGATCCGTCGTTGTTCGGCGTTCGCTTCGGCGTCGACGATCAATTTCGCTTTTTCCGCCTTCGCCGGGGCTTCCAGCTCGGCACGGCGTTTCGCTTCGATCCGTTCCGCTTCGGCCAACGCGGCTTTCGCTTGTGCCCGGTGTTCCGCTTCCAAAACGGAGGCGTCCGCTTCCCGTTTTTTCGTCTCGCCGATTCGGAACGATTCCGCCTGCTTCACCTGGAGTTCCGCTTGCGACGCCGCGATGACCGCTTTCGCCTTGTTTTCCCCTTCAATCGCAACGGCGTTCGCGTCGGCCAAATTGATACGCATATCCCGTTCCGCTTGCTTGACCTGCGATTCCCGCTGGAACGACGCCGTTTGCTCGCCGACCGTTTGTTCTTTTTCCAGTTCCGCCAATCGGACCGCTTGTTCCCGCTGGAGTTCGGCAAGCCGGACCGCTTGTTCCCGCTCCGCCTCACGGGTTCCGATCATCTGGATTTTCACGGCGTTGGCAACTTGGATCGCTTTTGCCTGTTCCGCTTCAGCGACCCGGGTTTCCCCCATTCGTTCGTTGTCGGCAACGTCGCCGCGGGCCTTTTGAATCGCTTCCGACGCCGCTTTCCGCCCAATCGCTTCGATGTAGCCCGATTCGTCGGTGATGTCGGTGATGTTGACGTTGATCAGAATCAAGCCAATCTTGCGGAGTTCCGGATCAAGCGAAGTCGTGATGTTGGTCAAAAAAGCATCCCGGTCGCGGTTGATCTCTTCAATGTGCATCGACGCGATCACTTGACGCAACTGGCCGAAAATGATGTCTTCCGCTTGTTTGGAGATTTCCGATTTGGAAAGTCCGAGCAGACGAATCGCGGCGTTTTGCATCAGCTCCGGAGCGGTTCCAATTGCAACGGTAAAAACGCTTGGAACGTTGACGCGGATATTTTCCATGGAAAGCGCGCCACGCAGTGGAATTTCGATCTGCATCGGTTCCAAGCCGAGGTAAGCGTAATCCTGCAAGAGCGGCACCACGAATTTCGCTCCGCCGTGAATACACTCGGAAGTCGCCCCTTTGCTCCCTTTTCCGTAAATCACGAGAATCCGGTTGCTCGGACAGCGTTTGTACTGTCGGACAAGCACGGCCAACGCCAAAACGACGAAACCGGCCAGGGCGATCAGCGTAACAACGACGACCACGGACAGAGGGTCCATTGCTGCAAAAAGAATCGATAAGCTCATGGAAATTGAGGGGAAAGGGGGCGTTTGGAAAACAGACCGATCATTTCTAGCTTTTTTACGAGGAAAAGTCAAGCCTGTTTTACCCAGATTTCCCAATTTGTGGCAGGCCGATAAGATTATGGTAGCCGGGAACAGAGCGGAGCGCAGTGACCGGATTTCTCCGCGATTCGGTCCGGTCGCTTTACTTCGTTGCGCTCCCGGCTGCCATTCATACATCCTGTCAGCGGCCTGAATTTTTTATTAAAAATGCTTGAACTTCGGAAAAATTTTGCTAGAATCTCTTGGAGCCGGGTGTTTTTTCTTTTTTCCCCTTTCCCGTTTTCTCCCATGAAATCCTTACTTTCCCGAATTTGTGAGACGTTGGCAGGTTCCAGTTCCCCCGAAAAATCGCCGGAAAAAATCCGGTCGCGACGACTCCACTTCGAGCCGCTCGAAAATCGGGAATTGCTCTCCATCAACATTGGAGGAATCGAGAGTACGTATCCCGCCCAGGGATTAGGGGCAGATACCGATTACGGCACCGTTGAAACTGCGAGAGCGGACGCCGATGTTACCACCCCGACACACCGGCTCACCGCCAACGCGGATGTCAGTGAAGCGGTGCCCGGCGGTACGATTAACCTAAAAGTATTCCACGAGCTTTTGGCGAGAGAGCCGGGAAATCTCGCGTTTGGACTCGGCATAACCGTTTCCTACAATCCCAGTTTTGTGGAATTTAATCTGGCGGAGTCGAGTCGTTTGTCCCTCGGTGCCATCGGTTCCCTGAGCCACAATGCGGCCACCCACTCCGTGAGCGTCGGCTGGAACGACGCCTCAGTTCAATGGCCCGGCACGGACTCGCTCATCGAGTTGCTTCATCTGAATTTCACCGTTCTCGAGACTGCTCCGGCGGGTACGGCTGTCTTTTCCATCACGAGCAGCAAAAAGGAGATATTCCCGGTCATTGAAGCCCCCAATGTTACCGTTACGATAACGGAGCCATTGGTACTACAATATCCCGACCTTGAAGCGTCCAACGGCGGCACAGCACCGGCTTCAGTCGTTAAAGGGGACACGTTTAGCGTTACCACAGGCACCATTAAAAACATTGGCGATGCCGTGTCCGGTGGTTATACGGTTACGTTTTATGCGTTGACCAGTCCCACGCAGCCCGTTACTTCGGGAATCAACCTCGGCTTCGTCAACAAAGCGAGTCTCGCCATCGGGGGAACAACGACGGCAACGCTCAATGTTACCAATACCAAGAGCGATCTGCTCACCGCCGAAACCTCCTATTATATCGGCTGGTGTATCACCGGCGTTGCCGGAGAAGCCGACACAAGCAACAACACGGGGCACAACCCGACGCCGGTGTTCGTGGTGACGCCGTTGGAAACGCCGACCAACCTGGCGGCAACGGTGAAGAGTGCAACGGAAGTCGATTTGGAATGGACGGAATCGGACGACGCAACGGATTACGAAATTCGGTACCGTGTGGAAGGTGTCGGTTCGTGGAGTACGGCCAACGTTACCATTACCGACCAGGCGGCAACAGTGAGTGGTCTTAGGCCGGACACCTCCTACGAATTCCAGGTCCGTGCGAAAAATAATGTGAGCTCGTCCCCTTGGTCGGCCTCGGTCGTGGAAAGAACGGAGGAAGTGACCATGCCGACGCACCTGATTACGGCGGAAACGGATGTCAGTGAAGCACGACCCGGCGACACAATCGTCCTGTCGGTGTCCCATGAACTCCTGGAGAAAGAGTCAGGAAATTACGCGTTTGGACTCGGTTTGGTCGTTTCTTACGATCCCGCTTTTGTAAAGTTCAATCTTGCGGACTCGGTTTGTTCACACCTTGATGATGTCGTTAATGACGTTGATCCCCTGGATCACGATGCGGTTGCCCACACGGTCAGTGTCGGCTGGAATGACGTGGATGCCCAGTGGCCGGGGACGGATGCTGTGGTCAAGCTACTGAGTCTGAATTTCACCGTTCTTGAGGAGGCACCGGCGGGTGTTGCCGTCTTTACCATTACGAGCAGTAAAGCGGAGGTATTTCCGGTGATTGAGGCGGAGGCCGTTGAAGTCAACATCGTATTGCCTTCGGAAACGCCGCCGGAAACGCCGACCAATCTGGCCGTTGTTGCACAGAGCACAACGGAAATCGGTCTGAGCTGGACGGCTTCGGAGGACACGACAGGTTATGAAGTCCAGTACTGCGTGGAAGGCACCGACTTGTGGCGCACGGCCAATGTTGTCGTGACCGGTACAACAGCAACAGTCAGCCATCTTACCCCTGGCACCGCTTACGAGTTCCAGGTTCGCGCAACAAATGAAGCCGGTGACTCGGATTGGTCGGATTCGGTCGTGGGAGAAACGGATGAAGTAACCACACCAACACACGCAATAACAGCCGAGACAAACGTCAATAAGGCGGTACCTGGTGATACCGTCATCCTGACGGTGTTCCACGAACTTTTGGCAAGAGACCCGGGGTATTTCTCGTTCGGCCTCGGCTTGATCGTTTCTTACGATCCCGCTTTTGTGGAGTTTAATCCGACCGGTTCGACCTATTTGCCGCTGGGTGCCGTTGGTGGATTTGCCCACGACGCGATGGCGCACACCATTAGCATTGGCTGGAATGATGCGAGTACCCAATGGCCGGGCACGGATGCGATTATTTCGCTACTTAGCCTGAGTTTCACCGTACTTGAGGCCGCTCCGACGGGCACCGCCGTCTTTGCAGTGGTGAGCAGTGGAGAAGAGGTATTCCCGGTGCTTGATGCAGGGGCTGTTGAGGTTGCGATAACATCGCCGTTGCCCGATCTCGTCGCGTCAAACGGCGGCACAGTGCCCGCCTCGGTGATCAAGGGAAACACGTTTAGTGTCACCACCGGCAATATCAGGAACCTCGGCAGCAAGGCGTCCGGTAATTACACCGTTACGTTTTATGCGTCATCCAATCTCTCAACGCTTTTCACTTCAGGGATCAACCTCGGCTCCGTCAACATGTCCGACCTCGCCGTCGGGGAAACAACGACCGCCACGCTCAACAATATTAGTACCGCGTCGCTTACCGTCGGCGAATCCTATTACATCGGTTGGCGTATCACCGGCGTCGCCGGAGAGGTCAATACAAGCAACAACACGGGCGGTAACTCGACGCCGATGCTTGTGGTAACGCTTCCGGATTCACCGAAGAGTTTGTCGGCAACGGTGAAGAGCACGACGGAAATCACTTTGACTTGGGCGGCCTCAACCGGTGCGACGGGTTACGACACTCAGTACCGCGAGAAAGGCACCAGTTCGTGGCTCCCCGGGCCGTCCGTTACCGGCACTGGCACCACCGTGACGGTCGGTGGCCTTACGGCCGGTAAGACTTACGAGTTTCAGGTTCGCACAAAGAATGACGCTGGCACATCACCCTGGTCGGCCTTGGTCGAGAAAAAAATACCGAAAGACTTGGAGATACTTGCCACACCAACCGGTGTCACGGCAACCAGCGTCAACGCATCATCGCTGACTGTCAATTGGAACCCCGTAACCAACGCCAACGGTTACATTGTGGAATACTCGACAAGTAGCACGTTTGCAAGTAACCAGAGCATTGATGTCAATAGCGGCACATCGACGACATTGTCCAGCCTCGTTGCCAACACGACGTATTACGTCCGTGTCATTGCCAAAGGGGACGGTGAAGTTTACGGCGATTCCAATCCCTCCGGTCCTGCGAATGCACTTACTTATCCGGGAACTCCGTTGAGTTTCGTTTCAACGGCGCAAACTCCGAAGAGCATCGCTCTGACTTGGAGTGCTCCTGTCGGAGGAGCGGCGTCCTACAAACTGGAACGTTCGCCCAACGGAACGAGCGGCTGGACGCAGATCGGCGGTACGATTACCGACACGAACTACACGGACTATGGTCTTACTCCCGACACCACTTACTATTACAGGGTGTCTGCCGTCAACGCATCGGGAACCTCCAGTCCAACTTCCGTTTTGTCGGCAAAAACGCAGCCACTTGCCCCGCTTGACCAACCGGTCATAACGTTCTCCAATGTCAGTGCAACATCGTTGACTTTCAGTTGGGACTTTGCGTCCCATGTCGGCGGTTACGTTGTCCAATACTCGACAAGCTACACGTTCGAAAATGCGTTGCCGGGCACTCCTACCGGCACGACAACGTTGATCGATCTCGACGCCAATACGATGTATTACGTTCGCGTCAAGGCCATCGCTGCCGACGGCAGCGATTATCTCGATTCGGAATGGGGCACGGCTTCCAAAGTAACGCTTCCCAATGTGCCGACGGGCTTGACAAGTCCAAGCCAGGGGACGAGAAGCATTCTGCTGTCCTGGAATGTTCCTGTCGGCGGAGCGGTCTCTTACATGTTGGAACGCTCGCCCAACGGAACGAGCGGCTGGACGCCGATCGGCGGCACGGTTGTCGGTACGAACTACATGGACAGTGGTCTTAACCCTGATACCACCTACTATTACAGGGTATCCGCCGTCAACGCTTCGGGAACGACCGCTCCGACTTCCGCTTTGGAAGTGAAAACGTTTTCGTTTATCCAATTGGCGTCACCGCAGGGCGTCGCGGCAACCGTCAAGGACGCAACGACGTTGACCGTCTCCTGGAATGACGTGCCCAACGCTTCCGGTTACTACGTTGAATACGCCACCAATTCCAGCTTTTCGGGAAGTGCCACGCAAACCGTTTGGGATACCACATGCGACCTCACCGGCCTGACGACGGGAACGAAGTACTATATCCGCGTTATCGCAGTCGGCACCGGCGATTACGTCGACTCACCGACTTCTGCCGCGACCGTCGTTTCGGCAACGCCGATACCGCCTGTTGCGAGTACGTCCCTCTTTGCCGTTGCTCCCGACGCCGGACCGTCGAGTAAGCCGATTGTACTGGTCTATGATGCCGTAACGGAAACGCTGTTGTTTGAAATCGTCGTGAATGAATACGGTGCCAACTACACCGGCGGATTGCGCATTGCCACCGGCGATATTAACGGCGACGGCATACCGGACATCGTTGTCGTACCGGGACGCAACGCCGCTCCCACCGTATTGGTTTACAGTGGTGCCACAGGGCAGTTGCTGAGTAATTACTGTATTCCCGCTTCGGCAACCTACGGCAACAGCTTTAAAGACGGCTTGAACGTCGCCGTTGGCAACGTGACAGGCGGTAACGGTCTAAACGGTATCGTCCTCATTCCCGGCGACGGCCAGGCGGTCGTCAAGGTCTTCGAAAACGCCGGGCGCGGTCTGGAACCTGCCCGGGAGTTCAACGCCTTTGAGGATAACAAACAATATATCGGCGGCGGTTCCATTACCGTTGGCAACACGGAAACCTCCGTAACTTCGGGCGGTCATTCGCAAATCGTGGTTGGGTCCGGCGTTGGAATCGCTCCGGTTGTTCGCATTTTCGACGTCGTCAAAGACCAGCCGGCCTACCGGGCGATTCATGAAATCAAACCCACCCGATCCGATTCGCTTGGTGGCGTCAATGTCGCTCTCGGCGATTTCAACGGCAACGGGTTCAACGAACTCGTCGTTTCCGAGAGAAACGCCGGACGTTCCTGGGTCGATATTTATCTGCTTTACCCGGAAGGAGGAGTAAAACATCTTACCGGAGTCCAGGCTTTCGGACCGGACGAAGGGAATAGTGTTACGGTTAATATCACCGTTCGTGGTAACGACAACGGCGTGACCGAAATCCTCGCAACGCAAGGTGCCAAAGGCAAGGCCGGTTCCACGATCCGCAAACTCCAGATTGATCCTCAAACGCTCAAATTGAAAATTGTCGATAGTATCCTCGCGGATTGGTCGAACGATCTTGGCGGCGGGATGTTTATCGGGTAACGATGCGCTTTGCGGCCACATGAATTATGTCCAAGACCATCCTCATTGCCGACAGTGGTTCCACGAAAGCGGATTGGCGTCTGATTACTCCCGAAGCCGTAGAATCCTATGCGACGCCGGGATTAAACCCTTACCTGCATACGGACGACGGGTTGTTTCAGGAAATCGACCAAAACCTGCAACCGAAAATCCACTGTCCGGTGGACAAAATTTACTTTTACGGGGCCGGGGTTGCCAACGAGGAGAAAGCGGAGCTTCTCCGGCAAACGCTTCGCCGGGTGTTTCTTTCGGCTCAAACCGTTGAAGCGTATTCCGACCTTTTCGGGGCCGCTCGTGCTCTTTGTGGCACCAGAGCGGGAATCGTGTGTATCTTGGGGACCGGCTCGAATTCCTGTTACTACGACGGGCAAACGCAGGTCGATCATGTTCCCCCCTGCGGCTACATCCTCGGCGACGAAGGAAGCGGAGCGGTGCTTGGCAGGAAGTTGCTTTCCGCTTTCCTCAAACGTGCCTTAAGTACGGCGGCTCACCAAAAACTGATCGAGCAACACCAATTGACGAAGGACGAAATTCTGGAGCAGGTCTACAAAAAGCCGTTTCCGAACCGCTACCTGGCGGGGTTTGCGATCTTCATGCGGGAAAATCTTGACGACGAATCCATCGCGAAACTGATTGAAACCGGTTTCGAGGAATTTCTGGACCGCAACGTGGTCCATTATCCCCAACACAAGGAACTCCCGATCCATTTCACCGGTTCGATTGCGTTTTATTTCAAGGAGCCGTTGGAAAAGATTCTGCGGCAACGGCAACTACAGCTTGGTCGCATCATCCAGACCCCGGCAGACGACTTGGCGGAGTTTCATCGGGATAGAGAATACGTTGTTTGATGGACACTTGCTTGTCGGTACAGGACGCCTATAATGGATGGGTGAAGTGGTTGATGAGTACGGAATGAGTGAGCGAGGGACAGCGCAACAGGACAACGGGGAAAATGAAGTTTTAATAACGGGCAGAACATCTGAAGGAAACATGACCAACACAAAACTATCCCAGGCAAAAAGTGCCAAGAACGACGAATTTTATACGCAGTGGGCTGACATCGAGCGAGAGGTCCAAGCGTACTTGGAGTTCGATCCCGATGTGTTCCGGGACAAAACGATTTTGTGCCCGTGCGATGATCCGTACGAGAGCAACTTTTTTAAGTATTTTGCCCTAAAATTTAAGGAATTCAAGCTCAAAAAACTCATTGCTACCTGCTATGCAGGGTCTCCCATTGCCAACGTGCAACTGTCCTTATTTGACGAGGAAAGCGAAGAAAACAAGACGACAAGGCAACCGCACAAAATCGAAATCACGGAAGTCCCGGATTTGAACAACGATGGTTCGGTGGATTTGGAAGATGTTGAATTGCTTCTTGCCAGTGATAGAAATCATTTAACCCGACTGAAAGGCGACGGCGACTTTCGAAGCGACGAGATAAAAAAACTGAGAGACGAAGCCGACATCATTATCACCAATCCGCCGTTTTCGCTTTTCCGGGAATTTCTGGCATGGATTGTAGAGGCGGATAAACAATTTCTTGTCATCGCCAATATGAACGCAATTACCTACAAAGAGGTATTTCCGTTAATCAAGAATAATAAAATATGGCTTGGTGCAACAGGAAATGGGAGCGACATGGTTTTTGCAGTTCCCAAAGGTTTCGAGATAGCGGAAAAGGATAGAGAAAAGGCGGCGCGTCTCGGATATGTTGGCGACTATACACGCCTTGGAAATTCATGTTGGTTCACCAATCTCGACCACGGGCGACGGCATTTACCTTTGGAACTGATGACAATGGCAGATATTTTTGAATATAGCAGACATAAAGAAATAAGAGGTAGGAAAGAATACGACAAATATGACAATTACGACGCGATTGAAGTTCCTTTTACCGATGCCATTCCCGACGATTACGACGGCGCGATGGGCGTGCCGATTTCGTTTCTTGATAAATACTGTCCGGAGCAGTTTGAGATTCTGGGGATCACGAAGACATGGTTCGGTGGTGCTAACAAGACATATTCCAACCAAATTCAAGTAAACGCCAACGGAAGCCAGAGCCAGAAGTTGGTGTCCAAACTCAATGATGGTGCAGCAATAAAAGTGGATACGCCGCCGTTAAATGAAACATACTATATCGTTGACGGTGCGTATTATACACAAGTATACGCCCGCATTCTCATTCAACACAAAAGAGCAACAAAATGAAAACAACGCTTCGTACCTACAAAGTCCGCGAGATAGTGGACGGCTTCGTCTATAGCGAACTCGAAGGCAAAGGGTTGTTCGGACTTTCCGGCAAACTGACGATTCAGCCGGAATACCAACGTAACTATATCTATGCCGACGGCAAAAGAGATGTTGCCGTTATCGATTCACTGCTCAAAGGGTATCCTTTGGGATTGTTCTATTTTAACGATACAACCGAAGATCAATCTGAAGTTTTGGACGGACAACAGCGGATTACTTCGGTCGGTCGTTTCATTACGGGCAAATTCGCCATCGTTGACGAAAACGGGTACCATCAGGTTTTCAGCTCGTTGACTCCCGACAAGCGGACCAAAATCATGGAGAGTGAACTCTTGGTCTATCATTGCAACGGCGAGGAGAATGAGATCAAAGAATGGTTCAAGACGATCAATATCGCTGGCATACCGTTGAACGAACAAGAATTGCGCAATGCAATCTACTCGGGGCCCTTCGTAACGCTAGCAAAAGCTGAGTTTAGCAATTCCTTCAACCATAGCATTCAAAAATGGGTTACTTTCGTAAAAGGGAACGTTAAACGGCAGGATTACTTGGCGACGGCGTTATCTTGGGTTGCCCAATCCAAAGGGCAAGAAATTGAAGGGTATATGTCGGCACACCGTTTTGACGACAATATCAACGAGTTGAAGACCTATTTCAATACGGTGATCGACTGGGTTTCCGGAGTTTTCCGCAGTAAACCGCCGGAAATGTGCGGGCTTGAATGGGGACGGCTGTACGAGACATATCATCAACAATCGTACGATCCTTCCAAAGTGGAGAACACGGTAGAGCGACTCTATGGTGACGATTACGTAAGAAAGCGAAGCGGTATCTTCGAGTATATTCTCGGCGGCGAAACCGACACGCGGCTTTTGGAAGTCCGGGTATTTGACGATGCAACGAAAAAGGCGGTGTATCAGCAACAGACCGCCGACGCCAAAAGTAAAGGAACATCGAACTGCCCGTACTGCGTCATGGGACACGATGCGTCCAGAAACAAAATTTGGGACATCAAAGACATGGACGCCGACCACGTCACGGCATGGAGCAAAGGCGGAACGACAAATATCAACAATTGCCAGGTGCTCTGCAAAACGCATAACCGCGCAAAGGGGAACAGGTGACACCAAACCCCGAATATCACGAAGCGGTCGCGTGGCTTGAAAATCGTATCAATTACGAAACGTTTCAGGCGATCCCTTACACGGAGCTGGAAAACCGGTTGACGGCGTTTCGCGGTCTTCTGGAATTCCTCGGTTCGCCCGACCGGAAGTACGCCGTCGTTCACGTCGCCGGGACAAAAGGAAAAGGATCAACCTGCATCTTACTGGAGCAGATTCTTCACCAGGCGGGATACCGCACCGGTCGGTTCAGTTCGCCGCACCTTCACTCGCTCATGGAACGGTTCACCATTGATGGTGTCCACTGTGAAGAATCGCTCTTTGCGGAAATTCTCTTCGACCTGAAAAATCGTATCGAAAATTGGGAAAGCACCCATTTTTTGTTGACGTATTTCGAGTTGACGACGCTTTTCGCTTTTGAATACTTTGCCCGGCAAAACGTGGAGATTGCCGTCGTCGAGGTCGGCCTGGGCGGACGGCTTGATTCCACCAACGTCTGCCTTCCGGCGGTGTCCATCATCACCAGCATCAGCTACGATCACGTCGAACTGCTCGGCCCGACGCTTGCGGACATCGCCCGGGAAAAGGCCGGGATCATCAAGCCCGGCGTCCCGGTGGTGTCAGGAGTCCGGGATCAAGAGCCGGCGAACGCGATCCGAACCATCGCGGCGTCACGTGGTGTCCCGCTCCGCGAATGGGGCCGGGATTTTTCGTCGCAATTATGTCTGCAAGGGGCGAATTCCCCGTTGACGTTCGATTTTCTATCGCCGTCACGGTGCTGGATGCCGTTGGAATCACCCGTTTGGGGGGAACATCAAGCCCGAAACGCTTCATTGGCGATTGCGGCAACGATGTTACTGGAAGAACAAGGTTGGAATATCCCGGAAGAGGCGGTGCGCCGCGGACTACAATCGGTCCGGCTTCCGGCCAGGGTGGAAATTCGTTCCCAAAATCCTCTGGTGATTGTCGACGGGGCGCACAATCGGGAGTCGGTTCGGGAACTGGTTGAAACGCTCAAAGTTCATTACCGCAACGAAAAAGGGGAAAAAATTCTCCTTTTCGGTTCCATGCTTGACAAAGACAACGACGGGATGTTGCAGGAGTTGGTGCAATACTTCGATTGGATCATTTTCACGCAACCTTCAGGCAATCCAAGAGCGTGTCCGGCCCAAAAATTGTACGAGATTGCCATTTCGCATAAACCTGAAATCGGCGAAACGGTTCCCAATGCGGCCCAGGCATTCGCAAAAGCAACGACACTGGCCGGTGCCGACGATTTGATTTGCGTAACCGGTTCCTTTTACCTGGCGGCGGAAATCAGGTCTATTCAAAGTCGTTGATACATTTTCCAAGACGTATGGAAAAACGAGTTTCCTCCACAGAGTCGTCTTCTTCAATGAGACCAATCGTAATTCGGTCGAAGTGAATTTCCCGTATGGCGCAATCGACCCCGTCCATTTCGAAGCGGTCGTCGACGCCGAGCCAGAGTTTGTCCCCCTTCAACCGGCGATCAAGCTGAACCCGGTAGACGCCGTTGACATCGCTGATGAAGGCCACGTATGTGTGCATCGCTTCCGTGTATTTTTGGTCCGGCAGTTTTGGGGGAGGGTCTGCCGGTCTTTCCTGCACCGGCGGTCTGTAAACGGAAAAGAGTGCCCGCTCGTTGATTTGCCGCACCTGATCGCTGAGGATTTGCTGAAAATCCTCATCTGGATTGGGGAGCCAGGGAATGGTCGTTTGTCTTCTCGCGGAATCCAGAGCGATTGCTTCAATATCCATGCTGATTTCCATCCTGTTCGACTGATCGAGCGGCCTGATCGAAAGCGAGCGGATCAATTGAAGAAGTTCCGCTCCGTAAAACTCCCGGAGCAGGCTTGTCAATTCTTCGAGACTCGCGTTTCCCGTCAGTTTGTACGAAAATGTTTGAAAACCGCTGGACCGATTCGTCCGGGACGCCGCTGCGGAACTTGCGCCCGGTGAACTTGAGGTGAGTCTGAGATTCTGAAAACCGGATTGCCTCGCCAAATCCGAAATGTGATTCGAGTATCTTTCCCCGATCATCGCTCCTTGTGGAAGCGATTGACTTACATAATCCGCCAGTTTTTTCCGGATTTCCGCTTTTTTCTCCACGGCTTGTTCGAGTTTCCGTACTTCTTCCCGAAGCACGTTACGCTGTTGGAACACACGGGAAGACGTTCCGCCGTAAAGCGAATACAAGAGTGGTATCAGCACAAGAAACGCCAAAACCCCCGCAATAAGCAAAAGCTGTTTTTCTCGTTTCGTCATGGTATTTTCGCCTCCGCACCCTGAGCCGCGTTTTCTGATTTTTCCAATTCGTCTTCCGGTTTTTCTTCCGGCGTAATCTCCCCCGGTTCATCCTCCATTGTTTTGTTTTCGGTCGTTTCTTCCGTGATTTCTCTCAGGAGAGCAGCAACCGCGACGGCATCCGACTTTGTTGCGCCCCCTTTGTGGGAAATTTCAACGATAAAATCAATCGGTTGCGGATAATTTGGATTGTTCGATGCCCTGCTGTCAATCGATCCTCGGGACGGCTGGTGTGTTTCATCCCATGTTTGTTCGACCGCTTGAGCGGCAACCTCGGCGTTTTTTGCGAGTCCCTTGATCGCAAACACCCCTTTGCCCGGAGTCGGAACCGTGATGTTGAGACCGGTCAACATGAACTTTTCCGACGATGGCACCCTTGCGCCGAGCCAACTGAGTTGGGAAAGCCAGTCGAATCGGTTCGCTTCCCAAGCGGTGATGGAGCTTAGCAGTTTTTGTTGCTGTTCCACCTCGTTCGCTTCTTTTTTCAGCTTTTCCTTCAGAAAACTCAGTTGTCTGACTTCCTTCGTTGCGGCGTAATTTCGCCAAAGCCCGAAGCCGACCGTTAACATAAGAAGCAAACCGATTGCCAATACGATCACCGTGAAAAGCTGTTGTTTGCTGTTGTCCGGCGGACGACGCTTCGGATTGATGTAATCAATATCACTGGGAATCCCACGACCGGCCAAAAGGGCTGCACCAATGAGCGGCGCATAAAGCTCCGGAAACGCGGGCAAATTTTTCTTGAGTCTTCCCGCAAGTTTGATCTCATCCCAAGGATCAAACTGCATTACGGGCAAGGTTAATGCGACGGAAAGACCGTTGGCAAGCTCCTGATGATCGCCGCTGTTTCCGAGCATGATGATCTGATCGACCGTAATTCCCTGGATTTCATTTTGGACCGCGATGAGTGTCCGCTTGATTTCCGCAAGAATTTGCGATGTAAGTCCGGCGATTTTTGTTCGCTGGGCACGGTCTCCGAACAATCGCGGCGAACGCATAAACACCGGTTGACCACGAAAAATGATCGTCAACAACACTTCGGTCGGATCGACTTCGACGAGCAGGTACGTTTTTTTCGTGGAAAACGACGGCATTTGCCGCAAGAGGAACGTTTCTTCACAGGGATGCAAAACGATCCGTTTGAGATTCAGGTTCGCTTTTTCGCACAACGCCGAAATTTCCTTGACCAATTCCGGTCGAATGATCGACGCCAGGATGCGCCGTTTGGAAGCACCGGTTTGTTCGGCTTTTCCGTTTTTTTCGGTATTGCCGTAAAAAGTGATCGTCGAAATTTCTTCGCTCTCGGTCTGCTCGTTCAAGACGAAGAAATCCAACGGAGAATTGGGATCGTACCGATTGAACTCTTTTGGAGCTTGAAACCGTATCGCGTCGGGCAGTTCCTCGTTGGGGATCGGCGGCAGCGAAAGGGGACGAACCTCCACTTCGCTACGGCTGACCACGAAAACGACGTCCGCTTTGGCGAGTTTGTGTTCCTGAACAAACTGCACGACGGACTCGCCGATGCTTTCCGGGATCAGGTTTCGCAACGACTCCGCTGTCACGGCACGAAATTCGCCGCTCTTGTCGGACGGAGATTTCAACGACAAATACGAGGCGTTTTCAAAAACGACGTCTTTCCCCTGATTCTTCGCAACCAAGAGAAGAAGCTGATTTTCGTCCCACGTAATAGTTAAAAATGACACGAGAGAGAGGATGAAGGAGAGACAGACCGCCGGTACAGTATACCATATTATCTTCAACCCCGGAGGCTGGAAAACGGGCCGAGGGCTGTTAGGCTGTTAGCGACGGGGCTTGCCCCGTGTGGGAGTGAAGTAAACTCAACACGCGGCCCCGCCGCTAACGGGAATGACGCTAACCCCCGCACTTTTTCGATTGATTGTAAAGGGCGGTCCATTTTTCGACGGCTTCAGCGGCTGCGCTGCGAAGTGCGAAGGCACGGTCCTGCGTTGCGTCCTTGAGAGCGCGGAGAGCTTCCACCGTTAAAACCGTCGCAAGTGCCTCGCAACCGGCGATACGCACATTCATGTCGTCGTCCGTCTGGATGACGTGGATAAGCTGATCCTGGTATTCTTTGCCTAAACCCATGAATTGCAAGGCCCGAACTGCGGCGATTCGACGGACCGGCAGGATACTTGTGATTTCCGAGGCAAGCGTTTTATCGGTCCCCGTATCCACTTTGCGAACAATCCGGCCAAGCAACTTTGCTTGCGTTTCCGTCAATTGAACGACTTTCTGAAGGTAGGAATCGAGGTGAAAATCGGGCATTAAATCATAAACCGTTTGAAACAGTTCCGGCTCCGATCTCTGATCGACGCACCGGGCAATCACCTGGTCCGCTTCCTTAAAACCACGGCTTTTGATAAGTTTCAAAATCGAAGAACAAACGACGGGGTCCGGGTCGTTTACGACCTCCATAATCAACGCGTTGAAGTCGTCCCCGGTAAAACTGCGAAACGCTTCCGCCGCCACCCGGCGTCCTTCCGGCGAACAACTGGCGAAAATATAGCGGAACAGCTCGATCACCCGTTCTCTCGGCAAAGCAATGTTCGAGATGAGTTGAACGAATCCGCCCTCCAAACCTTCGAGAATCGCCGGTAATTCCGGGTTGTCCGTTTGAAGCCATTCAAAATCCTTGAAGCGTTTGAGAGCCTGTTTTGTGGTGGCGGGCAATTGTCCACCGCCGATAACCGTGAGCAAATAACGGACAAACCTCACATCTTTTCGCCGACAAAGAATTTGGTCGATCAGCGGAGGCGAACCGGCATCATCGACGAAACTCAACAGGAGCCGCAAATACCCGCCGTGTTCACCGTTTTCGAGCAAATCGAGGATCGTTTTGACCGCTGACGAATGTTGATCGGCCAAAATTCCGAGGAAGGAGGAATAATCCTTTTTCGTCACAATGAGAAGTGCCTTGATCGGTTCGATCATCCCATGAATACTGAAACGTCGGACCGTATCTTCCAGTTCCGTCGATATCCACTCACGACGCCGGTCGAAATTTCTTACTTCCGTCGCATTGGTACAGGCCGCGAGCTCCTCGTAGAATTTCTCGGCAAGATCATAGACGGCTTTTGCGGCAAGCACCGCCAAGTCTTCTTTCGGGGAATCCATCAGCGGCAAAATGGATTTAAGACCATCATAAAGCCGGTGCCTGAGAATCAGGTCAATCGCTTGTTGAATCAGTTCCTGATCGTTGCTTCGAATCGCCGCGTCGGCCAACCGGGCCAACCGGTCCGGATTGACGGCGGTCGTCAGGAGCCATTCCGATTCGTCAACCAAAAACCGGGAAAAAAGCTCCAATGAGATTGCAGCGTCTCTTTTCAGGAAGAGCGCATCGAAAGCCTGAGACCGAACTTTCCAATCTTCATTATCGAGGAGGATACGAAGAAGGTCGTTCGACGCAGGATTCTCGTTTTGAGTGAGAAATTTGACGGTTTTATCGAAAAAAGCGGTTCCCATAGCAATTAAATTCTCCTTCCGAACCATTTGAAACAGAGTTCACGAATTAAATCTTCCTGGGCAGCGAAAGATTGATGGCCAATCGCTTTTCGGAACACATTCATATCGACGAAAACCAGGGATGGGTATTTGAGATCGAAAATCTGCACGATTTGGTCCAGCAGGGCCTTGGTGGAGCGATCGAATCCATGCAACTTGCACAGATCGTTGTAAAGAGCTTGATGTCCGACTTTGGGACTGAAAAGACCGAAAGGCATAGGTTTGTAGGGCCGAAGCCAAAGGGCGTAATTGGGATTCAAAATGTGAGACGGCTTGAACTTACATAATAATACTACATTTTTTGGTCTTAACAAGTCGATTTTGTGGGAAAAACGCAAGAGAACTGCAAAGTCCCTGGGAACGCAGGCATCTTGCCTGCGCGAGGCAGGCTGGAAGCCTGCGAACCCAGGGGCAGGCAAGATGCCTGCGTTCCCAGAGGTGCCCTCCATTTCTATCCATTTTGAACAATGCCGTTCTCTTGGGGAAAAACAGTCAAGGATGTCCGCAAATCGGATTACCCACTCGTTGCAAAGGTTAATTTCGGCGGGAATCCTTAACCTTTTTTGGCTGTGATAACGGAACACATGTCCTCGGCCTTGATCGGAAATTGCGCATCGACGAATCCCGCTGATTCCATATCTTCACGGATTTCGTCGAACGTGTAAACCCTGCCGGTTTCCGTGTTGGCAAGCATATTGACGCCGAAAAACGCCCCCATCACCGGCTTGGTACGGTCCGGGTTCATCACAATGTCCCGAACGGCAAGAGTGCCGCCTTTGTCCAAAGCGGCGTAAATCTTCCGGTAAAGATCACGGGATTTCTCCCGATCATGTTGGTGAATGATCGCACTGAGCCAAACGAAATCAACGCCGCTCGGCAAGTCGTCCCGGTAAAAGTCGCCCCCTACAAACGTTGCCCGGGGGACAAGACCGGCGTCTGCAAGCCGTTTTTTGACAACCGTCAAACTGTCCGGCAGATCGAAAAGCGTCGCTTTCGCCTCCGGTACGGCGTTCAACAACGCAATCGTGAAGGTTCCCGGTCCGGAACCAACATCCAGAACATGCCGGAACGAAAGCAGGCCGGCCTGTTTCATTTTTTCGACGAGCGGTCCGGCCAGCGTACAGGAAACGGAGTTCATTGCCTGGATAAACGACTCCCAATCCGCTCTCGACCCATGAATACTCGCATGGTCCGGGGCCGGAACGCCGGTTTTCACCGTCCAAGCCAATTGGCCCCATTGCCGCAGACAATGCGCCGCATGTCGAATCATCGGGAGAAAGGAGTTCGTGTGCCTCGAATCGAGAGCGTCACGGTATTCCTCCGGGACGGAATAGGAATCGTCGCTCTTTTGAAGCACTCCCAAGGCGGCGAGCGCGTCGAGAATCACGGTCGTTCCGCGAGGGTCCGTTTTGGCTTCCCGGGCGATTTGCGCCGCAGACAACCCTTGCGAAGCGCAAAGCATCGGGGCAAAAAGATCAAGTTCTCCCGCACACACCAAGACACAGGAACCCTGATAAGAATTCAGTATTTGCTGAAGTTTTTGCATAGGAATTACGAATTGCGAATTACGAATTACGAATTACGAATTACGAATTACAATAATTTCGTAATTCGTAATTCGTAATTCGTAATTATTAAGCTCCGTGTTTTTCGAGTTTTTCGCGGAGAGTGTCGGCGGTAAACGGTTTGACAAGATAATCGGTTACGCCGGCCTGGATCGCCTGAAGGACACGGCTCTTTTCCGCTTCCGTTGTTACCATAATCACCGGAACTTTCGGGTCTTGAGCACGAATTTGCTGGAGCACTTCCAAACCGTTCAGACCCGGCATATTCCAGTCGGTCAGAACCATGTCAAATGCACCCGGCTTGAACATGGCAATCGCTTCCGCACCGTCGGCTGCTTCGGCAACATCGGTTACACCAACGGCCTGGAGCGAGCGGAGAATGATCTTGCGCATGGTACTGGAATCATCGGCCACCAAAACTCTCATCGTAATAAACCTCTAAATCAAAATCTGTGGGAAAAACACTCCAATTTGTTTGAATCTCATCGAAACAAACAAAACAAAAAACAACAACGAGTTCTCGTTTTTTATGCTTCTTCTTCGAGTTCGACATAATCACCGGGAATTGCGCGAAGAATTTCGTCGGCACTGGTGATCCCTTCATCGAGTTTCTGCTGTGCGTCGCTTCGCAAATCGATCATTCCCTGCTGGACCGCCGCCTTGTGGATCGCATGTGCCGACGCCCCTTGCCGGATCAAACGTTTGACCTCCAGCGTACCGCGAAGGACTTCACCGACGGCAAGCCGCCCGATATATCCGGAATTCATACAGTTCGGACAACCGACGGGGACGTGAATTTTACGCAAGTGACCGTCACCCTCTGTCGTGATTGTATTTCCGTTGATATCCTTTCCATGACCGTTTTCGTCCGGATCGAACGATTCCAGAGGCATTTTGCAATCCGGGCACAGCCTTCGCACAAGCCGCTGCGTAACGATCCCCAAAAGGCTGGACGCGAGGAATTGCGGTTTGACGCCGAGAACGATCATCGCTTCGACGGCACCGGCAGTCGTTCCAGCGTGGGATGTTGCGAAAACGAGGTGTCCGCTGTTGGCCGCTCGGACGACAATGTCGGCGGTCATCGGGTCACGAACTTCGCCGACCATAATCACGTCCGGCGATTGCCGGAGCACGCCGCGAAGCAGGTCCGGAAAATCGACGCCGCGACGCAGGTTCACCTGCGATTGATGCGTTCCTTCAAGCGTGTATTCAATGGGATCCTCAAGCGTGTGAATCTTTCGGGTTCCGTCGTTGAGAAAATTCAAACAAGCGTAAAGGGTCGTCGTTTTTCCCATTCCGGTCGGCCCGGTTACCAAAATCAAGCCGCCGGGCCGGTTGGTTAGCGACATGAGCCGCATGTAATTCGTCGGGTGAAAACCAATATCTTCAATTTTGAGAAGATTTTTTTCGCGGTCGAGAATACGAATGGCCAAATCCTCGCCGAAAAGCGTTGGAAGCGTCGACAAACGCAAATCGATGTGTTGTTTTTCCGTATTGAGTGGAACCGAAACACGACCGTCTTGCGGATGCGGAGACTTGGAAATATCCATATCCGCCGTCGCTTTGATGTGGCTGATCAAACGCAAACCGTCCTCTCGAACCAGAGAGCCCCAGGAACAAATGGAACCCATGTACCGAACGGCAACGTCCACCCGGTCTTCGCGGCAGGTTAAAAACAAGTCGCTTGCCACGATTCGTAGGGCTTCATTAAGTATGTTACTGAAGAACTCATCGACTTCACCCTCAAAACTTTCGGAAAAGGTGACGTCGGTTAATTGATCGCTGGAAATGGTGGGGCGGGGTGTTGGTCTCATGGTCAAAAGCGGGGAAAAGTCCAGAGGAAACGATTCTGAGAAAAGGCACTTTCTTGGATTATACCTTATTGGAAAAACAAAAGATACACCCCACTAAGGAAAATTTTTACCGAAAATGAAATTTCATGGAATTTTTGGGAAAAAATCGGCCTTCGTCATTGCGACAAGCCGTCATTATGGAACAGTATAAAAATAACAACCGCACTTTGTGAATGGTAGCCGGGAACGTAACGCAGTGAAGTGACCGGATTTCCCCGCTGTTTGATCCGGTCACTGCGCTGCGTTCCCGGCTGCCATTGTTATTTTTATACTGTTCCTATGCAATACTCCATTCCGGCTTCTATTCGCTCTTAACCCAATCCATTTGACTCGTAAACTTTCTCCTTTTAGCCCGAATAATTCATAGGGTGGGTGGTTTTAAAGTTGGTCGTTTGTGGTAAGATGTTGTTACTGAACAAGTTGCGACGGAATCGCAACACATTTTGCCCAACAAACGACCAAACAGAGTGTACCATGA
>Ga0209628_10000482_pt1 | contig 24401 bp, 19 predicted proteins | sample TergutCu122P4_FD_187285 | JGI IMG/M metagenome (GOLD analysis project Ga0209628, IMG submission 187285) | Cubitermes ugandensis P4 segment gut microbial communities from Kakamega Forest, Kenya - Cu122 P4 (SPAdes) (version 2) | ecosystem: Host-associated > Arthropoda: Insects > Digestive system...
TTCTGATTGCAGATTTCGTGCTGATTCAGGAAAACAGGAGTTACCATAACCGTTACAGGCTCTATGATCCCCGGACAGGCTCGCAATTCAGCGACCTGTTCGAAGTCAACACCCTGGAGCTGCCCAAATTGCCGCAAGACGGAGACGGGACGCCGCTCTGGGACTGGTTGAGGTTCGTGGGCGCCAGGAGGAAGGAGGAACTGGATATGCTGGCCGAAAAAAACCCGCAAGTGGGCAAGGCGGTTGCCAAGCTGGTAGAGCTCAACGCGGATGAGCGCGCGCGCCTGATCGCGGATTCCCGCGAGAAGCTGCGCAGGGATAACGCTTCGCAATTGCGTTCGGCGAGGATGGAAGGTAGAGAGGAAGGTAGAGAAGAAGGACTGGTGGAAGGTCTGGAAAAAGGGCTGGAAAAAGGGCTGGAAAAAGGCAGAGAAGAAGGTTTGGAAAAACGGAAAGAAATAGCGCGCAAGCTGCTCGATGCCGGGATGCCTGCCGAGAACGTCGCGCAGATTACGGAACTGTCCCGCGAAACTATCCAAACCTTGCGTCACTGAGAATGATTGTGCCCCCGAATTCTTTTGAGCATAACTGGAGGCTCTGCCCTCAAATCGCATGATTTGAGGTGTTGCGGGTTTCGTTCTAAGATGTCGGTTCATCCCAACAAAAGCGGGCCGCACCAGCGCCCATTCAAAAATTAACAGGAGACTCTCGATATGGTTCACACGCTTCCTCCCTTGCCCTATGCCCAGGATGCTCTGGCTCCCCACATCTCGGTGGAAACTCTGGAATTCCATTACGGCAAGCACCATCAGGCTTACGTAACCAATCTCAATAATCTGACCAAGGATACCGAGTTTGAGAATCTCGATCTCGAAGCCATCGTCAGGAAAGCGCCCGCGGGCGGCATCTTCAACAATGCGGCGCAGGTCTGGAACCACACCTTTTTCTGGAACAGCATGAAACCCAACGGCGGCGGGGAACCCACCGGCGCGCTGGCGGATGCCATTGCCAAGAAGTGGGGTTCGTTCGCGGAATTCAAGAAAGCCTTCCAGGCATCCGCGGTGGGCAATTTCGGTTCCGGCTGGACGTGGCTGGTGAAAAAAGCCGACGGCAGCGTCGACATTGTGAACACCAGCAATGCCGGAACGCCGCTGACTACGGGTGACAAGCCGCTCATGACCATCGACGTGTGGGAACACGCCTATTACATCGACTTCCGCAACCGTCGGCCTGATTTTGTCACCACTTTTCTCGACAAACTGGTGAACTGGGATTTCGCGGCGAAAAACTTCGCCTGATGAGTCCGCTGCTTCAGGTCCGCTCCCTCGGCCAGCAAATCTGGCTCGACAACTTGTCTCGCGCTTTGCTCGACGAGGGAGTTCTTGCGCGTTTCATTTCCGAAGACGGCATTGCCGGAGTGACCACCAACCCGGCGATTTTCCAGAAGGCCATTGCTGGCGGACGTGATTACGAAGGCGACCTCGCCCGTCTCAAACAACAGCCGATCACGGCGGAAGAACGCTACGAACGGCTGGCCATCGCGGACGTGCAACGCGCCTGTGATTTGCTGCATCCGCTGTTCGAGCAATCGGGCGGCAACGCCGGGTACGTGAGTCTCGAAGTCTCGCCCGCGCTCGCCCATGACGCCGAAGGCACGGTTGCGGCGGGCAAGCGCCTCCACGCCCAGGTCGGACGCTCCAATCTGCTCATCAAGGTCCCCGGTACGCCCGCTGGTCTGGTTGCAGTCGAACGGTTGATCGGAGAAGGCATCAACGTCAATGTCACGCTGCTGTTTTCGCCCGCGCATGCCCGTGCAGCGGCAGACGCCTATCTGCGCGGGTTGGAGCGCCTGCGGGCCGCGGGTGGTGCGCTGGAGCGGGCCATGTCGGTGGCAAGTCTTTTTCTGTCACGGGTCGATACCCTGATCGACGCGCGTCTCGATGCGATTGGCGGTGAAGCGTTGTCGTTGCGCGGACAGGCGGCGGTTGCCATGGCGCGGCTCGCTTATCACGCCTGGCACGAACGTTTTCATGGGCCGGACTTCGCGGCCCTGCGCGCGGCGGGCGCGCGTCCGCAATACCTGCTGTGGGCAAGCACCGGCACGAAAAACCCCGCCTACAGCGATCTGCTCTATGTCGAACCCTTGATTGGCGCGGAAACGGTGACGACCCTGCCCGATGCTACGCTGGCCGCCCTGCGCGATCATGGGCGCGTCAGTGAAACCCTGACATGCGACGTGGACGCCGCGCGCGCGCTCATCGACCAGCTTGCCACGCATGGCGTCGACCTCGACGAGGTTGGCGAAACCCTTCAGGTCGATGGGTTGATGCAGTTTGAACAAGCGTTTGGCAGGTTGCTGGAGCAGACGGGCTCATAATCGCAGCGGTTTCGGCGAGTTCTACTAAAAAATGCCCGCGTCTGGCGCGGGCATGAGTAGAGTGGCGGACTGAAGCGGCGTTCAGTACCCGGAGCGCATGGCGTCGAAGAATTCGGCGTTGCTCTTGGTGGCGCGCACCTTGTCGAGCAGGAATTCCATCGCTTCGACTTCGTCCATGCCGTAGAGGAGTTTGCGCAGAATCCAGACCTTTTGCAGGATGTCCGGCTTCATCAGCAATTCTTCGCGGCGGGTGCCGGAACGGTTGACGTTGATGGCCGGGTAGACGCGCTTTTCGGCCATTCGGCGATCGAGGTGCAGCTCCATGTTGCCGGTGCCCTTGAACTCTTCGTAGATCACGTCGTCCATGCGGCTGCCGGTGTCAATCAGCGTGGTGGCGAGGATGGTGAGCGAGCCGCCTTCTTCGATGTTGCGCGCCGCGCCGAAGAAACGCTTGGGCTTTTGCAGGGCGTTGGCGTCCACGCCGCCGGTGAGCACCTTGCCGGAGGCCGGAACCACGGTGTTGTAGGCGCGTGCGAGTCTGGTCAGCGAATCGAGCAGAATGACGACGTCTTTCTTGTGCTCGGTGAGGCGCTTGGCCTTTTCGATCACCATTTCGGCCACCTGGGTGTGGCGCGTTGGCGGCTCGTCGAACGTGGAGGCAACGACCTCGCCCTTGACCGAACGCTGCATCTCGGTGACCTCTTCGGGACGCTCGTCGATGAGCAGCACGATGAGTTCGACATCGGGATGGTTGGCCGTGATGGCGTGCGCAATGTGTTGCAGCATCACGGTTTTGCCGCTTTTGGGCGAGGAGACGATCAGACCGCGCTGGCCCTTGCCGATGGGCGCGATCATGTCGATGATCCGGCTCGTGATGTTCTCTTCGCCGCGCATGTCGCGCTCGAGCCGCAGGCACTCGTCCGGGTGCAGCGGGGTGAGGTTCTCGAACAGTATCTTGTTCTTGCACTCTTCCGGCGGCCGACCGTTGATCTTGTCGAACTTGGTGAGCGCGAGATAACGCTCGCCGTCTTTCGGCGTGCGAATCTCTCCTTCGATGGTGTCGCCCGTGCGCAGGTTGAAGCGCCGTATCTGCGAGGGCGAGACGTAAATGTCGTCGGTTCCCGCAAGATAGGAGGTGTCGGGCGAGCGCAGGAAGCCGAAACCGTCGGAGAGCACTTCGAGCGCGCCGTAGGCACAGATCGGCTCACCCTTGCGGGCGCGATTCTTCAGCAGGGCGAAGATGAGGTCCTGCTTGCGCAGCCGGTTGGCGCCTTCGATGTTGTTGGCAACCGCCATTTCCAGCAACTCGCTGACGTGCAACGCCTTGAGTTCGGAAAGATGCAGCGCCGGGACGCTCGATGCGCTCGCGCCCGATTCGTCCGTGGACTCGTCCTGCAAGTCCTCGTCGGCGGGCAGACCTGTGTAGGTGGGATTGCCGTCGCGATGCCGGGATCCCCGACGGCGGGTGCGCTGCACGCCGCGAGAACGGGGTGCAGCGGAATCCGGCTTGTTAGATGTGGGAGTCAATGAAGGAAGTCAGCTGAGATTTGGAAAGAAGCCCGACCTGAGTGGCAACGAGGTTGCCATCCTTGAACAGCATGAGGGTCGGAATGTTGCGAATGCCAAACTTGGCAGGGGCTTGCGGGTTTTTGTCGATGTCGATCTTGGCGACCTTGAGCCGACCGTCGTAGTGGGCGGAAAGCTCGTCGAGCACAGGCGCAAGCGCCCGGCAGGGCGCGCACCAGTCGGCCCAGTAATCGACCAATACGGGAAGCGGGGATTTCAGCACTTCGGCTTCGAAGTTGCCGTCTGTTACAGAATGGATAAGCTCGCTCATGATGTCTCAGAAGAGAGGTTTGGTAACCGCTCGTAGAAAAGGCTCTGGAGTTTGGGCGGGTAAGTCGCGTTTTGCGCGCCGCCTCTTGTTCGCTGGAAACGGACGTAAAAACTGCGCCCGAGCAGAATGCTCGCTAAGGTATGCGATGAATGCTTCGCAGTCAAGGCGGTGTTGTCCGGATTGTGGGGATTTTTTCTTTTGAGGAGCAAATTTGGCTGTCTGGACGGTACGAGTGGGGAGGGTTTTTCGCTTGTTACGATGTCCGGTAGAATGAAATGTGTCCGAGATTTTTTGCACAGGGTTCCGAAACCTTTTCATGGGGCAGGTGTGAGCAGGGATTGGTATCGTGTTGGTATCGACATCGGTTCGACGACTGTCAAGGTGGCTGTACTGGACGGGCGTGGGGAGCTGGTGTTCAGAGCGTATACCCGCCATTTCTCTGAGGTGCGCAGGACGGCGGCGCGTTGCCTCGAAGAACTTGCAGCAGATGGGGTGTTGTGTCCGGAGACACGGGTTTCCGTGGTGTTGACCGGTTCAGGCGGCGTGGGTACGGCTGAAATACTCGGGTTTTCTTTCGTGCAGGAAGTCATCGCCTGTGCTAAAGCCATCGAGGAACGTGCGCCGCAGACGGACGTGTCCATCGAACTGGGCGGCGAGGACGCCAAGATCACGTTTTTCACCAACGGCGTCGAACAGCGAATGAACGGTTCTTGCGCCGGGGGAACAGGGGCGTTCATCGACCAGATGGCAGTGTTGCTCAAAACCGACGCGCCAGGGCTGGACGAGATGGCGAGCCGTGCCAAAAACCTGTATCCGATTGCGGCGCGCTGTGGCGTGTTCGCCAAGACCGACGTGCAACCCCTGTTGAATGAGGGCGTGGCGCGCGAGGATATTGCGCTGTCGATCTTCCAGGCAGTCGCGCATCAGACGATCAGCGGATTGGCCTGCGGACGCAAGATTCGCGGCAATGTCGCTTTTCTCGGCGGGCCGCTCAATTTCCTGCCGGAACTCAAAAACCGTTTCATCGAAACGCTTGTCGTCCAGCCGGAAAACCAGGTGCGGATCGAAGATAGCGAACTGTTCGTTGCCATTGGCGCGGCGTTGCACGGGGAAGAAAGGCAAACGCATCCGTTCGGGGAGGTGCTGGCGGCGTTCAGAAAGCTGGCGACTCTGACGGTCATGGGGGCGAGCGCCCTGCGTCCGTTCTTTCTCGATGACGCGGAGCGTCAGGCGTTTTACGCGCAGCACGAAAAGGCGCGGGTCGAGCGCGGCAGTCTTGCCGACTATCGCGGCCCGGTATTCCTGGGCATCGACGGCGGCTCCACCACGACCAAAGCGGCGCTGCTCGGTGAAAACCTCGAACTGCTCTACACGTATTACAGCAGTAACGAAGGCAATCCGATCCGGATCGTGAGCAACATCCTCGAAGACATCTACGACCAACTGCCCGAAGGCGCGCGCATTGCCGCTTCTTCCGTGACGGGCTACGGCGAGGCGCTGATCCGGGAAGCCTTCAGGCTCGATCATTCGGAAGTGGAGACCATCGCGCACTACAAGGCGGCGAAGCATTTCCTGCCGGAAGTCGATTTCATTCTGGACATCGGCGGGCAGGACATGAAATGTCTGCGCATCCGGGATGGCGTGATCGACAGCATTCTTTTGAACGAAGCCTGCTCTTCGGGGTGCGGTTCGTTCATCGAAACCTTTGCGCAATCGGTGGGAATGCCGGTCGATGAATTCGCGCGCGAGGCGCTCGCTTCAAGCGCGCCGTCCGATCTCGGGTCGCGCTGCACGGTTTTCATGAACTCCAGCGTCAAACAGGCGCAAAAGGAAGGCGCGTCGGTAGCCGACATTTCGGCGGGGTTGTCCTACGCGGTCATCAAGAACGCGCTCATCAAGGTCATCAAGATCAAGAATCCCGAAGAAATGGGCCGACACATCGTCGTGCAGGGCGGCACTTTCTACAATGATTCGGTGTTGCGCGCCTTCGAGTTGATTTCCGGGCGTGAAGCCGTGCGGCCCGACATCGCGGGGCTGATGGGCGCGTTCGGTTCGGCGCTGATTGCAAAGGAACGCTGGCAGGGGCAGGACGTCAGCGCAATGCTTCAAATCGGGGACTTGCGCAATTTCGAGGTCAAGCATTCGCTGGCGCGCTGCCGTTTGTGCACCAACGCCTGCTCGATGATCGTCAACCGTTTCCCGGACGGGCGCAAACTCATTTCCGGCAATCGCTGCGAGCGCGGGCTTGGCAAGGCATCGTCAAACGATCTGCCCGATCTCTACGCCTGGAAATACGAACGCATATTCGCCTACGAGCCGGTCAAGGACGCGCCGCGCGGCGTGATCGGCGTGCCGCGGGCGCTCAACATATTCGAGAATTACCCGCTGTGGTTCACTTTCCTCACCGAACTGGGGTTTGAAGTGCGCCTGTCTTCGCCGTCTTCCCGCGCGTTGCTGGAGCAGGGCGTGGATACCTTGCCGTCGGATACCGTGTGCTATCCGGCCAAGCTGGTGCATGGGCATATCGTGGATCTCGTCAAGCAGGGGGTGAAAAGCATTTTCTATCCCTGCATTCCTTTCGAGCAAAAGGAATTCGCCGACAGTCACAACAATTACAACTGCCCGGTCGTGACCTCCTACCCGGAGTTGATTCGCAACAACATCGACTTCCTGAAAGAAAACGATGTCGTCATGATCCAGCCGTTCCTTTCGCTGGAAGACGAGAAAAAGCTTGGCAAGCAATTGACGCGCGTTTTTCCGGACATTGCGCCTGCCGAGATTCGTCGCGCCCTTGGCGTTGCGTGGATCGAGCAGGCGCGCGTGAAAGCCGAGATTGCCCGGAAGGGTGAAGAAGTTATTGATACTCTTAAAGAAACAGGCAGGCACGGCATCGTTCTCGCCGGACGGCCCTATCACGTCGACCCGGCCATTCACCACGGCATCCCGCAGCTTGTCACTTCGCTTGGCATGGCGGTATTCACCGAAGATTCGGTAGCGCATCTGGGCAGGCTCGATGCGCCGTTACGGGTCGTCGATCAATGGACTTACCACGCGCGTCTTTACCGCGCCGCCGCGCTGGCCGCGAGTGAACCCGTGCTGGATGTGATTCATCTGAACTCCTTTGGTTGCGGACTGGATTCCATCGTGGTCGAACAGGTGCAGGAAATCCTCACCCGGCGCAACCGGATTTACACGGGCATCAAGATCGACGAAGGCAGCAATCTAGGGGCGGCGCGCATTCGTATTCGTTCGCTGAAGGCGGCGCTGGAAGAACGGGAAACCCGCCCGCCCGCACAAATCATCCATTTCCACCCGCCGCAAGCCAGGCGACGCCCGGTATTTACCCGCGAGATGCGTGAAGACACGACCGTTCTCGCCCCACAGATGTCGCCGATCCATTTCCAGTTCATCGAGCCGGTTTTCAGGGCGTGCGGCTATCGGGTGAAAGTGCTGGAAGACGTCTCGACTCAGGCCATCGACCACGGCTTGCGCTACGTGAACAATGATGCCTGCTATCCCTCCATCATCATCGTCGGGCAGATCGTCGAAGCGTTGAAGTCCGGCGAGCATGACCCGGACAAGACGGCGGTCATCATTGCGCAGACCGGAGGCGGGTGTCGCGCCACCAATTACATCGGTTTCATGAGAAAGGCGCTCGAAGACGCCGGATTCCCCGATGTGCCGATCATTTCGCTCAACACGCTCGGTCTGGAAAAGCACGAAGGCTTCAAGTTGAGTCTGCCGTTGCTCCACCGTTTGATGATGGGGCTGGTGTATGGCGACCTGTTCATGCAGGTGTTGTTCCGTACCCGCCCCTACGAAAGGGAAGCGGGCGCGGCGGACGCGCTTTTCGAGGCATGGTCCGAGCGTTGCAAGGAAACCCTCGTCGAGGGCAGTTTCAGGCGCTTCAACCGGGATGTCCGCAACATCGTGCGGGATTTCGACGCCTTGCCGTTGACCGACGCGCGTAAACCCCGCATCGGGCTGGTGGGCGAAATCCTCGTCAAATTCAATCCCGGCGCCAACAACGACATCGTGCGCATCATCGAGCAGGAAGGCGGCGAAGCCGTGATGCCGGGACTCATGGATTTTCTGCTCTACTGCGCCTACGACCACGATTTCAACTATCAAGTCCTGTCGCGCAGCAGATTGGCGGCCTTGGCGGGCAATGCGGCCATCAGGGCGATGGAGTTTTACCGCCGCGACATGAAAAAGGCGCTCGCTGCGAGCGAGCGGTTCGTTGCGCCGCCCGGTATCGACCAGATTGCCTTTGGCGCGGCCCCGTTCCTGTCGCGCGGCAATCAGACCGGGGAGGGGTGGTTTTTGACCGGCGAGATGGTGGAGCTCATCGAACAGGGCGTGCCCAACATCGTCTGCATGCAGCCTTTTGCCTGCATGCCCAACCACATTGCCGGAAAGGGCGTCATCAAGGCGCTGAAAGCGCGCTACCCGGATGCCAACATCACCGCCATCGACTACGACCCCGGCGCTTCGGAAGTCAATCAGTTGAATCGCATCAAGCTGATGCTCTCGGTGGCGTTCAAAAACATGCGGATGAATCGGGAAGACGAGGCGGAGGAAGGTTGTACGCGGCGGGCCTGAATCAAAGCAGGCGCGCCATCACCCCCTGCCCGGCAAGCAACGACACCGCTTCCTTGTCAAAGGACACAAACGTTTCAGCCCCCAGCCAGTTCCCTTCATATGCCATGACGCCGTCTGCGAAATCGCCCCCGGCATCGAGAACAGCAATACCCGCTTCGACGGCAGCCCGGTTCATGGCGACCTTCTCCGTAGCAGCCAGCGCCCGAATTGCGCCGGCAATGGATGTATTGTCGAAGCTATAGATCCTCCGCAGCACCCAGGCAAATTCGCATAGACAAGGCAACGATATGGCAATCAACGACGCTTCCTTGAGAACTCTGTCTGCGGCAAGCGCCTGGCGTTCGTCATCCCGTACAACGCCACGAATCAGAACGTTCGTATCCGCGGTGATTTTCATTGCTCTCCCGCCCAACCTGCGGCGGCCGCTTCGTTGATCTCCTCGATGGTGGCCACCTTCTTCGTCTTGCCCGCCAGCAAGCCAAGAAAGCTCTCGATTGCCCCTGTGGGCCGGGCAGCCCTCAACTCGGCCCGCCCATCCGGCAGCAAACTCAGCTCGATCTTCTCGCCTTGTTTGACCCCCAGATGCTTCAGGACATCTTTCCGAAATGTGACCTGGCCCCGAGCCGTAACGGTCAGCGTACTCATGGCGTCGTCTCCGTCAATCATGGAACAAACAGTAATGCAGTATTGCATTATTTTCAAGGTATATTGAACGTTCCAGCAGGGGTTGCCTTCCTCTTGAGGAAGGTGGCACGCGCGAAGCGCGTGACGGAAGGAATCGCCCTGCCCTCCACACGAGGGAAACGCCCGTCTACCACCTCCCCCATTTCGGTTTGCATATATTTGTATTCACATATAAACTCAGGCAATCTCTGCAAACTGTATACGTGTTTTCCACAATAAATCCGCTTAATTGTTGATACAGCATGTGTCGGAATTTTTTACAATATTTTCCATATATATATATATATATATATATATATATATATATATATATATATATGGAAAATCAATAACTTACGGTTCAGGCATAAAAATTGCTTATAAATCTGTGCGCCTGTGAACAGCCTTGCAAAGCCAAGACTGTCCCTTCCCTACAACACCGTAAGAGGAAATTTGTATGAACAAGAGAACCATCTCGTCGCTGATTCTTGGGGCGACCATCGCGTTGGCGGCATCTTCGCCAACTGTCGCGGCTGAATACCAGGGCTCCGCTCTAATCCTGTCCGACATGACCATAGACTGGAATCCGGAGATACATCTGGTCGATGCGCTGCTCGCCAACACCAGCGGCATCAATGTCACCAGCAGAAGCATGATCACCGGCAATGAGCGCTACGGCCAAGCCGTCATGAATGCTGGCGGTATTACCTTGAGCTCTGGGCCGCCTGGGGGGCACTCCGTTGACTATACCTATCCAGTCAATGCCTCTAATCGAAACATACAGGGCGCTTCTGTGTGGTTTAACGCGGGGAAATGTACTGTAGTAAACACCGTGAGCCGCTGCGGCAACAATGACGACATACTGGCGGTGCTCCAAACGGTGAACTCCAAGGTCACTCTGCATACCTCCAACATTTACGACACGAACCTGCTGACCTTCTCGTTCACGCTCGACGACAAGACCCTCGACACTGTCTTGACGAGCTTCATCTTCGCCACGGATGAAACCGCCAGAATCAAATACAACACGGGCCTTTCGGACATTTTCGTTTTCTGGGTCGACGACGTGAATTACGCCCTGCTGCCGAACGGCAAAATCATCACGGCCATGACGGCAATGGATTACTACATCGACGGCTCGGACTATGGCTTCCTCAGCAGAACGCCGAAGTTTGAGATCGAGGCGAAGCTCGATATGACTCGTGATGTGCATACCATCAAAATTGGCGTTGCCGATTACTTCGACGGGTACTACGACAGCAGCGTTTTCATCGGCCCTATGTCTTTCGTTCCCGAACCCGAAACCTACGCAATGATGCTGGCCGGTCTTGCCATGGTGGGCGCCGTGGCGCGTCGCCGTCGCAAGAACTCGTAATCCGGTTTCAGACCTTTCCTGCAAGGGATGTGAAAAGGGGCTTCGATGAAGCCCCTTTTTTTAATCATCCTTAAATGCGCCGCGAATCCCAACGCTATCACCATTTCGCAACAGCTGGGATTCGCTGCGCTCTTCCCAGCCTACAAATGTACTTGCTGGTGCTCGCGGTGGCGTTCAAAAACATGCTGCTGGATCGGGAAGACGAGGCGAAGAAAGATTTTATCCGTCGCGCCTGAAGCGTCAGTAAATCAGATTCAGTGCATCAGAGCCTGTATCGCTTCCGGCTGAAGCCCGGTCGCTTCCACGATCTCCTCGACGGGTTTGCCGCACTTGAGCATGTTCCGGGCAACAGACATCAGGGCTTCCTCCCGGCCTTTTTCATGTCCTTGCAAAAAGCTCTTTTCGATGTCGTCATCGAACCAGGTTTCTTTGTGTTCAGTCAGCATCTCAAGTTCCTCAAAAACATCCCTGATGGCTTCCACCTCTTCAATCATAGAAGCTGAAGCACGGCGGAGCAACAAAGCTTTTATCCATTGACTGAATGCGCGCCGCACCGTTTGCAGGCCAGGGGCGCGCAGCACCTCTTCGAGTGCGTTCACCACGGCAATGGCATCCGGTAACCGTCGACTGGCTTCCATGCGGAAAACGGCATCGGCAAAATTCTTTACTTCCTGCAACGGGTGTTGCTGCAAACGGCGTTCGTCGAGCAACAGATAACGGAGCGCCGGGCGATATGCTTCCAACCCATCAGGCGGTGTATGGAAACAGTCGTCTACGTCAAGTGGGGCGCGCCACTCGGGCCGTCCGTTGTACAGGACGATGGGCAATATCGACGGCAAGCGCCCTTCCGGCGACTCGTTCTGAACCCCCTCCTTCACCAGTTGCTCCGCGAGCAGGCTGACGTACTGCATCATTCGCACAGCCATCCATTGATCGGGTTCGCTCTGGAATTCGAGCAGGATGTAGACCCACAGCCAATGACCGCCAATGTCGATCCGCCAGACCATGTCGTCGTGACGCTGCTTGTCATTTCTCGATACGAAGCTGGCATTGATTTTGGTCAAGCTTTCGTAGTTGGCCTTCTCGAGCCACTTGCCGGGGACGTATCCGCGCAACAGATCGCGCACGAGTTCGGGACAGGAGAAAAGCGCCTTGTAGCTGGTATCAAAGGAGAAGGGCTGTTTCATGGCAATTACAGTTGTTAAATGACAATCGCAATCATTCTAACTGCTTTCTGCTTCAATATGCCATTGTGTTCATTGCGTCACCCGCCCTCAAACGCGCCGCGAATCCACTGCAGCTGGGCCGTCACCCCGTTGTCGAACAGCACGGCGTCGAACCGGCAGGGGCGATCCCGATACATGCGCCCGGCCCGGAGAAACCACCATTTCGCGGCGAAAATGATGCGCCGCCGCTTGGCGGCGGTGATGCTCTCCGCCGCGCTGCCGAAATGGGGATTCGTGCGCAGACGCACCTCGACGAAAACCAGCGTGCCGCCCTCCAGGCAGATCAGATCGAGCTCTCCGCCCCGGCAGCGCACGTTGCGGGCGAGGATTTTGAGTCCATGAGCGGCGAGCCACGCTGCTGCGCGTTCTTCGGCCAATTGTCCCTGCGCTTGCGCTGAAGGGGCGGACGCTTTCACAATCGGATTTTGCCGCTTCGTTTTCCATCCCATGAACGAGTCCATCGCTTCGCCTTTGCTGAATATGCCAACATTATATGTGGTGGCAACCCCGCTTGGGAACCTGCGGGATCTGTCGCCCAGGGCGCGCGACACCCTGGCGGCGGTGGATGTGGTTGCCGCCGAGGATACCCGCCATAGCCAAAGGCTGCTCGATGCTTTCGGCATTCGCGCCAAACGGCTGCTGGCTGCGCATCAGCATAACGAGCAGCAGGCAGCCGGGATCATCATCGAATGTCTGGCCGAGGGGCGGCATGTTGCTTTGATCACCGACGCGGGCACGCCAGCAATCTCCGACCCCGGCGCGCGGCTGGTGGCGCGGGTACGGGAAGCGGGTTATACGGTATCGCCGGTTCCCGGCGCCTGTGCGGCGGTGGCGGCGCTGTCAGTGGCGGGATTCAAGGAAGGGGGGTTTCGTTTCATCGGTTTTCTGCCTCCCAAAACGCAATCGCGGCGCGCGGCGCTCATGCTGCTTTCCGGCGAGCGCGATGCGCTGGTGTTTTATGAAGCGCCGCACCGCGTCGAGGCATGTGTGGCTGATATGATGGAAGCCTTCGGCGGCGGGCGCGAAATTCTCATCGCACGCGAATTGACCAAGCTGCACGAGGAAATTGCCGCGATGCCGCTGATGGATGCCGGAGCATGGTTTGCCGCCGATGCCAATCGCGTCCGCGGTGAGTTTGTGCTCATCGTCCGTGGCGCGGATGTCCCCGATGGGGTCGATGCCGACGCTTTGCGTATTCTTGGCCTGTTGCTCGATGAATTGCCGCTCAAAACAGCGGTGCGTCTGGCTGCCGAGATCACTGGCGCGCCGCGTAAGGGACTTTATGCGCATGCTCTGAAACAGCAGCAATGAGATAATCTTGACGGGATCACGAACATGACGATGCTTGAGCACGAAACCTCGCAAAGGCAGGAACCGATGCCTTTCCCCTCTGGGAAACTTTCCTCCCTGACCCTGATTCGCCCGGATGATTGGCATCTGCATGTGCGCGACGGCGATGCCCTGGATGTGGTCGTGCCGCATTCCGCCGCCTGTTTCGGGCGGGCGCTCATCATGCCCAATCTGCGTCCGCCGGTGACGACGACGGTGCAGGCGCTGGCCTACCGCGAGCGGATTCTCGCCAGCGTCCCGGAGGGCATGACGTTCGAGCCGTTGATGAGCCTGTATCTCACCGACAACACGCCGCCGGAGGAAATCGACTGCGCGAAGGCAAGCGGCGTCGTGATCGCGGCCAAGCTGTATCCGGCAGGCGCAACGACTCATTCCGATGCGGGCGTCAGTGCGATAGATCTCATTCACCCGGTGCTCGAACGCATGGAAAAACTCGGGTTGCCGCTGTGCGTGCATGGCGAGACCACGGCGGCGGACGTGGATATTTTCGACCGCGAACGGGTGTTCATGGAAAAAGTGCTTTCGCCATTGGTGCGGCATTTTCCGGGGCTCAAGATCGTGTTCGAGCATATCACCACGTCCGATGCGGCCCAGTTCGTGCGCGCCGCCGGGGCCAATGTGGCGGCCACCGTGACTGCGCATCATCTGCTGTACAACCGCAACGCGCTTCTTGTCGGGGGGGTGAGGCCGCATCACTATTGCCTGCCCGTGCTCAAACGCGAAACCCATCGTCAGGCGCTCGTCAAGGCGGTGTGTTCGGGCAGCCCGCGCTTTTTCCTTGGAACCGATTCCGCGCCGCACGCTGCCCGCACGAAAGAGGCAGCCTGTGGCTGCGCGGGCTGTTACACCGCGCCGCTGGCGCTTCCCCTGTACGCCGAGGTGTTCGAGGCCGAGGGCGCGCTCGACCGGCTCGAAGCCTTCGCCAGCCTGAACGGCGCGGCGTTCTACGGGTTGTCACCCAACGTGGACAAAATCACGCTCCAGTACAAATCGTGGAAAGTGCCAAACTATTATGACTATGGAGACGATAGACTGATTCCGTTACGCGCCGGTGAAACCGTTGCGTGGAGGTTGGCTGACTCGATGTCAGACGGAGTGCCGCCATGATGTGTCGACGTGTCCTGTTTTGCGCCATCGTATTGGTGTTGCCCTTGCTTGCTGCCTGCGAGAACAGCGCGACTTCGATGGCGATTGAAAACAAGGACCATGCGTTGGTGCTCATTCGTGAACAGCCGCATTTATGGAGCAATGAGGTAGAGCAGTACATCGTCGTTTCCCGCCTGCCGGATTGCCAGCGCCGGGTGAAGATTCATCCGGACAGGACAATGATGACTCCCATAGCCGTATACGAAGCGGGTCACCTGTTGTGGGCGCTGAATCAGGGGGGGCGGTGGTATCTGGCCAGTACCGAAGGATGCCAGGTACAGGACTGGGACAATCCCGGCGGCCAGCCGCCCGGCGCGTTCGTGGGCGGTTTCGGGCAACGCGATGGTAAAAACGTTTTCACATCGGCCGTCAGCCCGGCGCATTCGCCGGGGCCTTGACTGAAGGCATCCTCCTTCCTGGTGCAAGGTCATGCAGACCCTTGAGAGGGGAGAAAGAAATGTTTAGCGGCGCAAAAAAATCCATCCGGCTGAAAGTGGCCCTGGTGCTGATGACTCTTGTGGTTATCGTGACATCAGTGCATATGGGCATGGGGCTTCTTGCCATGCAGGACAGGCTGATTGAAACAGTCAGGGACGATATCACGGTCATATCCGATGTTGCAGACAGGCTCGTCTCGACTCACCGGGAGTTGCTAAAGACCGAAGCAAAGAATATTGCCGAGAAACTGGCAGGCGTTCCCGACTCGCAGGTCAAGAGTTTTCTTGAGAGCGTCCTCTACATGAACGAGAACATCATCTCGCTGACGGTGTTCAGCCGCGATGGGATTGTGGCCTCTCATGGCGATTTTCCTGCGCCGGGTTCTCTCCTGTTCTCGAACCAGTATTTGCCGGAGGCATTTGCGGGACACGCGGTCTTTTCCAGCACGTACTGGGATGGAAGGACAGAAAGGTTGGTGATGTATGTCTATGTTCCAATCGAAAAAGACCGAGTGCTTGCGGTGACTATTCCAGGCATGTTTTTTGGTGATCTTCTCTCCGATATCAGAATATGGAATACAGGAAACATTTTTATCATAGATAGCCAAGGTACGCTGATTGCCAGTATGCGGGAGCACTATGTTCTTGAGCGGATAAATTTCATTGAGCGATCAATAAATGAACCTATTTTTAAGGAAATAGGTGATTTTTTTGCGGAAATGGTTCGCGGAAAAAGTGGATTTGGTCATTATGTGTTTGACGGAGAGGAAAGGCTCTGTGTCTGGAAAAAAGTGACTGACTCGGCTGAAGGGTGGTCCTTGGGGGTTGTCGCGCCATTGAGTGAAGGGCCGGTGGCTCAGGCGCAATTTGGGCTGCTTTTTTCCGGGGCGATTTTTATGCTGCTGGGGGCCGTGGCCGTTGTCTTTATTTCCGGCAAGGTTGCGCGCCCGTTGCAAAGGATCGAGGAGCAAAACAAGAGCCTCGTGGAACTCAACATGGCAGTCGAGGCCGCGAATGAGGCCAAGAGTAATTTCCTTGCCAATGTGAGCCATGAAATGCGTACTCCGATGAATGCGATCATTGGTTTGTCGGAACTGATGCTGAGTGAGAGCGAAATTCAGGCCGAGGTGCGGGAAAGATTGAGTAAGGTATACGGCGCTGGCGTGACGTTGTTGAGCATTGTCAATGACATTCTGGATATTTCCAAGATCGAATCCGGGAAATTCGAGCTTGTGCCGGACATCTACGATTTGCCGAGTTTCATCAACGACACGGTGACGCTCAACATCATGCGCATTGCTGAAAAACCCATCAGATTCGTACTGTCGATCGACGAAACCCTCCCTGTCCGATTGATAGGCGACGATTTGCGGATCAAGCAGGTGTGCAACAACCTTTTGTCCAATGCCTTCAAGTACACCCGGGAAGGAACCGTGGAGTGGCGGCTTTCCTGTGAGCGGGAGGGGGACTCCGTATGGATGACCTGCGTGGTGAGGGATACGGGCATCGGCATCAAATCCGAGGATGTCGGCAAACTGTTCTCCGACTATAGCCAGGTCGACACCCGGTCGAATCGCAGGATCGAAGGCACGGGGCTGGGACTCGCGCTGGCCCGGCGCATGGTGGAGCTGATGGACGGCACGATCTCGGTGGAGAGCGAATATGGTCAGGGCAGCACGTTTACGGCGCGCTTCCGCCAGAAGCCCGTATCGGACGAGACGATTGGCCCGGAGGTCGTGAAAAACCTGAAAAACATGAATTACTCCAGGAATCGACTCGATACGAAAGCCAGATTCATCCGGGTGCAAATGCCCTATGCGCGGGTGCTGGTGGTCGACGATGTGCTGACCAACCTGGACGTGGCGCGGGGGATGCTGAAGCCTTACGGAATCAAGGTGGATTGCGTGACCAGCGGGCAGGAGGCGATTGATCTGATTCGGAAGGGCGAAGTCATATACGACGCCATTTTCATGGATCATATGATGCCGGAGATGGACGGCATCGAGGCCGTGCGAATCATCCGAAACGACATTGGAACGGATTACGCGGAAACCATACCCATCATCGCGATGACGGCCAACGCGATCGTCGGTAACGAAGAGATGTTTCTGCGCAGCGGTTTCCAGGCTTTCATTGCCAAGCCGATTGATGTCATGTTGCTGGATTCCGTCATTCGGCACTGGATACGCGATAAAAGCCAGGAGAAGGGACTCGCTGACATGCAGGCGCAGGATGTTTCCGATGTGCGTTTCAGGCAAGGGGAAAGGCAAGCCGTCACGGAAAGCATGGATGACAGGCGGGAATCTGATGCAATCATTCCGGGGCTTGAACTGGAAGAGTGTCTGAAGCGTTTCGGCGGAGATGAAGAGGTACTGCGGGACATTCTCGATTCTTACGTCCACAACATTCCGGTCATGCTGGAGAAAATCCGCGCCGTGACGCAGGAGAGGCTTGCCGATTACGCGGTGATTGTGCACGGCATCAGGGGTTCCAGCCATAACGTTTGTGCCCAGGTCGTCGGAGATCTCGCCCAGGCGCTGGAGGACGCGGCGATGGCGGGGAATTTTGCCTTTGTCGAAGCGAACAATGGCGCGTTCCTGCTGGCGGTTGAAGAACTGATCGCGGAAATATCTGGTTTTTTGTCCGGGACGCGGTCTTTGACACCGGGCGCGAGCCTATAATCCATCCCCGGGAAGTTCGCCAGGCAGTCGCTGCGCATGCGTTGCGTAGAGGAAAGTCCGGGCTCCATAGAGCAGGATGCCGGCTAACGGCCGGGCGCCGTGAGGCGACGGAAAGTGCAACAGAAAGCAAACCGCCGATGGCCCGCTCAACGCGGGATCAGGTAAGGGTGAAATGGTGGAGTAAGAGCCCACCGCGGGACTGGTAACAGGCCCGGCACGGCAAACCCCGTCCGGAGCAAGGCCAAATAGGGAAGCCATGGCGTGGCTCGCGCTGCTTCCGGGTAGGCTGCTGGAGCGTCACGGTAACGTGGCGCCAAGATGAATGACTGCCCGACGCCCTCGGGGGCGTTCGACAGAACCCGGCTTATCGGCGAACTTCCTCCCATTTCTTGTATTGACCTCTCTCGCTTGCAGCGAGAGAGGTCAAACGATTGGTCAATAATAACAATAATAGTATCTACATTTTATTTCCCCGTAAGCCTCCTTTCCTGCTCAATAGGAATCGGACTGGCTGAAAATTTTTCCCACTTTTCCCCACGCCCTTCATGCGGCACTCAGACTTTAATGTGCTTCATCAAGAAAGTGATATACTGGCGTTGATTTATAATGATTTATGCGCCTAGTGTGAAAAACGACTGAATATTCATGATAAAAATATTTTCACTTTTTATCCAAAATGAACGACAATTGGAGTGTTGGAGAGGTATATAGTGGGTTTTAGTGGTGCACGGTGTGTCGTCCGTGCATGAGCAGGGGGAACGATGTTCCAGGGAGCTTCGGAGCTTAACCTCGATGCCAAGGGACGCCTTGCAATTCCGTCCAGGCATCGCGAGGCGTTGGTGTCAGGTGATGGGCAGATCGTGATGACTGCTCACCCGCACGGCTGCCTGCTCGTTTATCCCGTCCCTGCCTGGGAGCCTATTCGCGATCAGGTGTTGCGCGCGCCCAGTCTCGATCCCCACGCGGCCCTGTTGAAACGTCTGCTCGTCGGTCATGCCCAGGAAGAGACGCTCGATAGCGCCGGACGGGTGCTGATCAAGCCGGAACTGCGTAAATATGCCGGGCTGGAAAAACAGGTCTGGCTGGTTGGGCAGGGTTCGCATTTCGAGCTGTGGTCGGACGAGAGCTGGCAGCGGCAGCGGCAGGCCATGCAGGCGTTGCCTGAGACCGGATTGCCTCCAGGCTTCGAGAGTCTGGCTTTGTAAGGGGGCGACCATGCATGTCGCCGTGTTGCTCCACGAAGCGGTTGATGCCCTGGCAGTCAAGGGGGACGGTATCTACGTCGATGGCACTTTTGGCTGCGGCGGACACAGTCGCGAAGTGCTTGCCAGACTGAAGAAGGCGGGCAGGCTCATTGCGCTCGACCGCGACCCGGCCGCCATCGCGGCGGGGCAATCCATCATTGATCCGCGCTTCACGCTCGTCCATGCCCCGTTCAGCGAACTGGGCGCGGTGCTGGATCGGCTCGGTATTGGCGAGATCGACGGCGTGCTGCTCGACCTCGGCGTTTCTTCGCCCCAACTCGACGACGCGGACAGGGGGATGAGTTTTCGTTTCGATGCGCCGCTCGACATGCGCATGGATACCAGCCGTGGACAGACCGCGGCACAGTGGCTGGCGGAAGCCTCCGTCGCCCAAATTACAGAGGTGCTCAGGGAGTATGGAGAAGAACGGTTTGCTCATGCGATTGCAAAGGCGATTGCAAATGCTCGGACAGGGGGAGTTGTTGCAACCACAGGACAACTTGCCGAGATCGTGGAAAAGGCGGTCCGTACACGCGAGCCGGGGCAACACCCGGCGACGCGCAGCTTTCAGGCTTTACGGATTTTCATTAATCAGGAACTCGAAGAGCTGAGCCGGGTATTGCCGGTGTGCGTGGAACGGCTGCGGGTCGGCGGACGGCTCGTGGTCATCAGTTTCCATTCGCTCGAGGACCGTATCGTCAAGCGTTTCATGCGTAACGAAGCAAGCCCGCCGCGCCTGCCGCCGCGCCTGCCTGTGAAGGCGGCGGATCTTCCGCGCCCGCGCTTTTCCCTGGTAGGACGCGCCCGGCGTCCCTCGACGGACGAGGTGGCGAGCAATCCGCGTGCGCGCAGCGCAGTGATGCGGGTGGCGGAACGCTCAAACGGGGAGGCGTCGGCATGATCCGGTTCGATGCCCTGCTCGTGACCCTGCTGATCGTACTGGCCGCCGCCAGCGCCCTGGGCGTGGCTTCTTCGCAGCATGAGGCCCGCAAGCTGCGTTCCGCGCTCGAACATGAACAGGCTCGCGCGCAAAACCTGGAAGTGGAATGGGGACGGCTGCAGATCGAACAAAGCACGCTGACTGCACACTCCCGGGTTGAACACATCGCGCGTGAACGCTTGAGAATGGCGTCTCCGGACGTCCGGCAGATCATCGTGCTGGAGGGCGGCAGGCCATGACCCGGATCAGGATCAGGAAGGCGGTGACCTTCAATCACAATCCCCTGCTCCAGCGCAGTCTGTCGCAATGGCGCGCCCGTCTGGTGCTGGTCGTGTTGCTCGCGGGCATGGCCGCGCTGCTGGGGCGTTCGCTCTATCTGCAGGGCGTGCATAACGAATTCCTGCAAGCCAAGGGCGAATCGCGTTACGCGCGGGTGCTCGAAGTGCCCGCCACGCGCGGACGCATTGCCGATCGCAATGGCAACCTGCTGGCCGTCAGCACGCCGGTCAGTTCGATCTGGGCGCATCCGTCCGACGCCAGTCAAATCGAACCGGGGCAGTTGCGGCAACTCGCGCAATTGCTCGAAATGAACGTGACCGAACTCAATGCCCGCATTGCAGGCGGGCGTGATTTCGTCTATCTCAAGCGTCAGGTTTCTCCCGAGCTTGCGGAGAAGATTGCGGCGCTCAATCTGCCCGGCATCTACCAGCAAAGCGAATTCCGCCGCTATTACCCGAGCGGCGAAGTCATGGCGCACATGCTCGGTTTTACCAGCGTCGAAGATCGCGGGCAGGAAGGCATCGAACTGGCTTTTGATCGCCTGCTTGCCGGTCAGCCGGGTTCCAGGCGGGTCATCAAGGACAGGCGCGGGCAGGTGGTAGAGGACGTGGAATCCATCCGTCCGCCCCGCGACGGCGAGGACGTGGCGTTGGCAATGGATGCCAGGATTCAATATATGGCCTATTCCGCCCTGCGCGAGGCCGTGCAACAGCATCGCGCCAAGGCCGGTTCGGTGGCGGTGATTGATGTCCGTACCGGGGAGGTGCTGGCGCTGGTCAATGCGCCTGCCTTCAATCCCAATAACCGCACCCATCTCAGCGGGGAGCAACTGCGCAACCGGGTCTTTACCGATACGTTCGAGCCGGGCTCGATCATGAAGCCCTTCATCGCCGCGATGGCAATCGAGAGCGGCAAGTTCCGCGCTACGACACAGATCGACACCAACTCCGGCAGTTTCAATATCGGCAACCGCACGATTCACGATACGCATCCCTACCGCACGCTCACGGTGGCCGAGGTCATCCAGAAGTCCTCCAACATCGGCTCGGCGAAGATGGGATTGTCGTTCGAGCCGGAATACATGTGGGCGTTCTACGAACGGCTCGGTTTCGGTTCGCCGCCCGGGTTGGGTTTTCCCGGCGAAGCCAGCGGCAATCTGCGCCCGCCCAAAACCTGGAAGCCGATCGAGCAGGCCACGATGTCCTACGGTCATGGCATTTCGGTCTCATTGATCCAGATCGCCCGCGCCTATCTCGCGTTCGCGCGCGATGGCGACATCGTGCCGCTGTCGCTGACCCGCGTCGATGCGCCGCCGGTCGGCGTGCAGGTGTTTTCGCCACGGGTGGCGCGCGAAGTGCGGCAGATCATGGAAACGGTCGTCAGCCCGGGCGGCACGGCTGTCCGCGCGCAGGTTTCAGGCTATCGCGTCGCGGGCAAGACGGGAACCGCCAACAAGATCGAGAACGGGCGTTACGTCAATAAATACGTCTCATCCTTCGTTGGTCTTGCGCCGGCGTCGAACCCGAGGCTGATCGTGGCGGTGATGATCGACGAGCCTTCCGCCGATCAGCATTTCGGCGGCATGGTGGCTGCGCCGGTGTTTGCGCAGGTGACCGAAGGCGCGTTGCGTGCGCTGGGCGTGGCGCCCGACACGCCGCTCGCGCCCATGCAGTTGACCGCGATGGGCAATGAACGCGGGGGGGGGTTGTGATGCGCGCCGCCGATGTCCTCACGCTGCTTGCCGGGGCCGGCGTACGGCCGCGCGGCATGACCGTGGATTCGCGCCGCATCGGGGACGGGGATGTTTTTGTTGCCTGGCCGGGCGCGGTAAGCGATGGGCGACGGCACATCGACGATGCGCTGTCTCGTGGCGCGGCAGCGGCGCTCTATGAGAGCGGCGACGGTTTCCGTTTGCCCGAAACAGGTCGCCCCGTATTTGCAGTTGAGGGCCTGCGCGCACTGGCCGGAATCCTGGCGGACGAAATTTACGGCAGACCCTCTGAAAAACTGTGGCTGGCCGGGGTGACGGGAACCAACGGCAAAACGACGATCAGTCAATGGATTGCCCAGGCGCTCGAAACCCTGGGCTGCTCCTGCGGGGTCATCGGTACGCTGGGCAGCGGTTTCCCGGGGGCGCTAACCAGCAGTCTCAATACGACGCAGGAAGCGCCCGATCTGCATCGGCTGCTTGCCGGTTTCATTGCTTCCGGCGCGCGTGCGGCGGCGATGGAAGTCTCTTCGATCGGCATTGATCAGGGGCGGGTCAATGGCGCGCGGTTCGACGTGGCGGTCTTTACCAATCTCACGCGCGACCACATCGACTATCACGGGTCGATGCAAGCCTATGGCGAAGCCAAGGCGCGATTTTTCGATCTGCCGGGCGTGGGCGCGGCGGTCATCAATCTCGATGATGATTTCGGCGTTGAACTGGCCGGACGTCTGGCAGCGCGCGGTATGCGGGTGATTGGCGTCAGTCTGGCGGATCGCGCCGAGGCGTTGGTTGGAGTGGAAAGGCTCGTGGGCGCGAATCTGCACGCCAGTTCTACAGGATTGCGCTTCGAGGCGCTCTGGGAAGGTCGCCGGGTGGCGCTGGACGCCCGCCTCGCAGGCATGTTCAACGCTTCCAACCTGCTCGCGGTCATTGGCGCGCTGCTGTTGCGGGGCGAAGCGCTGGATGACATCGTGCAGGCCGCAAAAACGCTGACTCCGCCGCCCGGCAGAATGCAACTCGTGGGCGGCAACGGCGAGCCGCTGGTGATCGTCGACTATGCCCATACGCCGGACGCGCTCGCCAAGGCGCTCGAGGCCGTGCGTGATACCGCGCATGCGCGGACAGGCCGGCTGATCTGCGTGTTTGGCTGCGGAGGCGGACGGGATACGGGCAAACGCCCGTTGATGGGAGAGGTCGCGACGAAGCTCGCCGATCGGGTGATCGTCACCAGCGACAATCCGCGCTTTGAGGAACCACAGAAAATTATCAACGACATTCTTGAGGGGGCTGGCTTGGGAGCCGAGGCCGTGATCAGTCGCATGGAAGCGATTCATGCCGCCGTGAGCGCGGCCGGGAATAACGACGTGATTCTCGTCGCGGGCAAGGGGCATGAGACCTACCAGGAAATACGCGGCGAGCGGCATCCGTTTTCCGATTGCGAGCAGGCCGCGCAGGCGCTCGCGGCGCGCAGGGGGGCATCGTCATGATGACGCTTGCCGAAGCGATCAAATTGATGGCGCTGCGCGACAAGGCGCACGCGGCGGGCGAGGCGCGCTTCGAGTCGGTCGGCACTGACAGCCGGGCCATCGCGCCCGGTCAGTTGTTCGTTGCGCTGCGCGGCGAGCGGTTCGACGGTCACGATTTCGTCGAAGCGTCGCTGGCCGCAGGCGCGGCGGCGGTGATGGTCGATGCGCGCTGGGAGACCGAACATGGTGAAAGCAGCGCGCCCCGGCTCGTGGTCGAGGATACCCGTCTCGCGCTTGGCGCGCTGGCTGCGGGCTGGCGCGCGCGTTTCGATATTGCGCTGATCGGCATTACCGGCAGTAACGGCAAAACGACGGTCAAGGAGATGTGCGCGTCGATTCTGCGCGCCTGGTTCGGACACGACGATGCCGTTCTCGCGACACGGGGCAATCTCAACAACGACATCGGTCTGCCGCTGACCCTGCTTGGCCTGCGCGCCCATCACCGGGCAGCCGTGATCGAAATGGGGATGAATCACCCCGGCGAGATTTCCGTGCTCACCGGGTGGGCGCGTCCGACGGTGGCGCTGGTCAACAACGCCCAGCGCGCCCATCTCGAAGGCATGGTTTCGCTGGAGGCCGTCGCGCGCGAGAAGGGCTGCATTTACGAGGGGCTGGGCGACGGGGGCGTGGCGGTGGTCAATGCCGACGACGACTACGCCGACGAGTGGCGGGAGAAAAACATCCGCGCGGGCCGCAAGACGGTGAGTTTCAGCATGAAGGGAATGCCGGCGGCGGTGCTCGGACGTTGCGCGTTGCGCGGCCTGGAGTCGACGCTTCATCTCGAAACCCTCTGGGGGCAGGCTGAATGCGTGTTGCGGATGCCGGGCAACCATAACGCGCTCAATGCGCTGGCCGCTGCCACCGCCTGTTTGTATGCGGGCGCGCCGCTCACGGCTGTGACGGCGGGGCTTTCCAGTTGTGACGGCGCGCGCGGTCGACTGCAACGGCGTGCGGGGCCGCGCGGGGCCTTGATACTCGACGACACGTACAACGCCAATCCGGATTCG
>Ga0209628_10000483_pt1 | contig 24396 bp, 16 predicted proteins | sample TergutCu122P4_FD_187285 | JGI IMG/M metagenome (GOLD analysis project Ga0209628, IMG submission 187285) | Cubitermes ugandensis P4 segment gut microbial communities from Kakamega Forest, Kenya - Cu122 P4 (SPAdes) (version 2) | ecosystem: Host-associated > Arthropoda: Insects > Digestive system...
AGTTCAAATTAAAGGTAATTTCACGAAGTTAACTTTACATTTATACTTTAAATGTATCATGTATTATGCTGGTTTATTATTTTGTTCCGTTTATTGCCTGTAATCGCTACCTTCTATTCTAAGTTTCAAGCGGTCGTAACTCCATAATGGTCCAAAATCGGATCCATGTTCAAATGAACTTTTTTGCTTAGAATCACACATACTATCATTTCCCAGAGTATTGCAGATTCCTCCTGAATCACCCTGTATATTCCTTTGTGTTCATGTCTCCCTGAAGATAGTGATTTATTGCTTAAACATGTAGGAGATTTCATGTTAATCGATAACTTGTAATTTTATACAATGTTTGTGCATATTTTGCATATATAAATGATTACTTCTCTAGTACATTGTATATCATATTCATGAAGAGCTGCAGCAGCAACATAGCAACAATAATTTGTGTCACACTAAAAACACTCCTCTCCCCTATGTGCCGTTATGGTGTGCACAGGACTAACATTTACCTTCATCTTCCATATCATCACACTCCAACCAAAGTGAATGAATAAAGAAAAGAAATGGAACTCTTCATTCCCCAGAACATGTCAGAAACCTTCAGCATTCTCACAGGCTAGATAGCTATGAAACATCATCAACCACAAAAGTCCATGCTTTTTATGGAACCCATAGGTTTATTACTTTCTTCACAAGACCATGCCACTGGTCCTGATATTGAGGTACATGAATTCAGTCCACAGCCTCACAGCCTATTCCTTTAAAATTCACCTGTCTTTGTATTACACAGGATGCCTTAAGTCCCTTTGCTGATATATTGCGAGGTACTTGACTTTATTTAGAAATGTGTGAAACAGTTCATACAAGATGTGGAAGGTGTGATGAATATTGTGGAACAATTTTAAAATTTGTTGTAACTTCTCATTTTCACTTTCTTAGGGTGGTTGGTTTTGAATAGTGTTTCTCTGGAATATGGGTATAAATTTTAGGATGCCTTAATGATAGTATGTTACAGCTTTTAAGAAATTATTAGGACATCTGTCACGCATGGAAACATATATGCATCACTATTGATTATTTATCTTCCATTTCTTATATGTAAATTCTCTCTATTGTGTTACTCTAACCAACAATACCAAATTGATTCACTATATTTACACTTTCCACTATCAAGCACAAGCATTATAGCATATGCAGCCTATGTACGTGAGATAATGAATACAATAATTATAAGTAAAGAATTAATAATATTCATTTAACAAAGGACTCAGAGTGGTTGGATGTGAATTTTGAAATTTTACCCTCCCAGGTTTGAAAAGTTTGTGGTTTTAAGTATAGTGAGATAAGTAAGAAGAAATGGAAATTAGTGATAAGTTTTGACTGAAATTAATTAAGGGAATGTATTCTGAATTCATACAGCAGTTAGAAGAGATTTAATACAAAAGTATCTTAAATTTTATTGTCTTACGTGTTTAATTTTTTAGATCCTGGATTTAAGAACTGTTCATCAACAACTAACAAGACTGCTAACCCACAAAGAGCAGGAAGAGTTGAGGACAAATGACACTTTTAAACCTTTTTTGGGACTAAACCCGATCCAATATAACCCATACACTGATCGACTATGGAGAGCTTCTGTGAAGCAGTTTGAGAAATCTCTCATACTGACTGAAGAACGGGTAGCCGGAAAACTGCAGGTCCAGTTGCGGACTGTGAATGCAAATACTTTGCAGGTACATGTTTATAGTTAATTTGTGACAGAAATTTTTTTCTCATTGCATTTCAAAATATGACTAACTAATTAACTCAGTGGAGCAGAATCCTTCTTGAGAAGCTAACAGGTACTCATCTAGTCAAATTCCCACATTTTTTGGAACTTGGAGTTTCATTACCACAATCCTGAACCACATCAATCCAGCCCATTCCCCCCATCCCAGGTCTTGAAGGTCCATTATAATATTATCCTCCCATCTATGCCTGTGTCTTCCAAGTTTTCTATTTACCTCAGGTTTTCCCACCAGAGCCCTGTATGCACATCTCCTTGCCCCCATACTTGCTACATGCCCCACCTATCTCATTCTTCTTGATTTGATCACCTGAATAATGTTTGGTGAGGAGGACAGACCATAAAGCTCCTTGTTGTGTATTTCAAAATATGTAATTTTTTAAATGCAAAAGACAGCTTTCAGCAGTCTTTCAATATGTTCATCTGTTCATTCTGACACATTGTGTAATTTTGCAGATGCTTGTGGTTATACTGAGTACATCCCAAAACAATACAAATGTCATGGTAGCAAAACTGATTTCCTAATTTTGGAATGCATCAGATCAAATCAGCTTGGAATGTGGCCTTGCATCAGAAATAACTTGTATAATCAAAAAGATATAGAAAACCATAATTATTATTAAGCTTTAAGAAATGTGTGTGGCAGCTCATCAATGGTCAGTACAATGTGGAGCTGTCTAGCATAGAATTATCTGCCACTATCATCAGCAAAATTTTTACTTCCTTTTCTTCTAATGTAACATGCAAATACATGACAATTTAAAAAAGGAACTATTTGTGGGTGTATTTTTAAAACTGGAAAAATCCATCTGTACAGAAGTAACAATGATTAAACTGTCTGGCTCATTCTGACAAAACTCAATGTGATGATTCAAGTCTTTTGCAGGAATATATCCCTTCACCTCAGAGTTTAGCAGTCCAAGAAGAATAAGCTGTGTGGTAGAACAGGGTGTATCATATAGATGTGGGTGATAAGGGAGGCAAAAAGACAGAATAGGTGATGAACCAATTGAGGTGGTAGTGATATGCAATGGGCAGCTTTTTTGTGTGCCAGCTGGGACAGGTGTGTTGTTAGGCTACCCGGAAGGTTCAAGAATTAGGTGTGTGAGTTACTGGTGATGGGAACTGTTTGGGTTGTGGTGGGAAATGGGGTGTAGAGGACTGGACTTCTCTATGGGTAGTAGTGCATGTGCAGTAAGGATAATACAGAAATTCCAGGAGGAGGAGAGAATGGGAAGTGGGCTGCTATCATCCACACCTATATGATGTATGCTGCCTTTCCCTTCATGGCTATTCTTCTTGGAATGTTGGACCATAAAGATTAAGGCACTGTAGTCTAGTTAAATATCTGGAAATATTCACACATCGACAGTGTCACATCCCAGAGGACTTCAGTCACCAGCAACACTGATGTGAGCACTTTGGATCTTGGGAAACTCAGTTTGATTATGCTTATACAATATACTATTGAGATATCTTTCTTTTAGCTTAGTTTATTTTATTTTAAGAATACCTTTTAGACTGAAGGGGCATGTGGTGGTGCAGTTGGTTGAGGCAATGTGCTACAAGCCGGAAGGTTGCAGTTTCGATTCCTGATGGGGTCATTGGAATTTTTCATTGACACAATCCTTTCGGTCACACTATGGCCCTGGGGTTGACTCAGCCTCTAACAGAAATGAGTACCAGGAATAAATAAAGGTGGTTGGTGTATAGGGCTGACAACCTCCTTCTCGTGCTGACTGTCTTGAAATCTGGGAGCCTCAACCTTTTGGAACCCTCAGGGCCTATCCAGGCCTATAATGGGATTGCTTTACCTTTTAGACTGACATGGTTGTAGTTGATTTCATACCTCTTTTACATTTTGTGACAGATTTTGATATAACTTATGTTGTATAAATATTGCTATTCACTTCATCTAATTTTCAAGTGCACTTCAGAATTTAAATACATATTTATGTAAATGTATTGAGTTCTTCATAGAGTTTTATGAAGCTCAACATATAAAAATTATGTGTGTGAGTTTCATGTGTCTTTATTTGTTTTAAGTTGAACAAAGATAGCTTAATGCAGTAGGGGTTGAATGACCACAAGGTTGGTATAAGGAAGGACAAAATATTTTTCTTTCCTACCATGTCTAGACCTGCTCTGTTGCCCATCCATTGTCTGATTTAATGGTTATTTTCTTTGTACTTAAAGTTGTTAACTATTCTCCTAGCTTCTGCATGAGTTCAAACGTTATCAAGAACTGATTGAAAGGCCAAGTGTGAAAAACACATTGACTGCTGAAAGAGAAAACCTGCTGGGTTTGTTGAGAGAGTACATGCATAGTGTGAATTCAAACTTTGGTTTGGGGCAGAACAGAGAATATAGCAAGCTGATGGATATGCCAGAAGTTATCAGGAACATCTACTGGGTTCGCCAGCTTGAGTGCAAGGTAACTTTGAACATTTCAATTTCAGAATAGGAACATATGTGATTACTTAGGCATTCAGAAGGTAATGCCTCCATACATATTTTCCTGTGATTTGTAATGATAGTGATTATCATTTTAACTTAGAACCATTTCATTTCTTGTACAAAATACAGTATATATATGAGTAGTGTAAAGCAGTTTGAAAACACAAACATGATTTAAATTTCTTATTATCTCATTAAAACCCCTTTATTTGAAGCTGTCACATTTATATCTAATAATGTTGAACAGTCACATGTAATCTTGGGGTATGGATGAAGAGATAAAACTCTTATTGTACAGTTTTGTATATATTGAGTTTTGCTTTTCACAGTTCTTGCAAGAAAACAGTTGTCCTAGTCAATCTAAAGTGTTTTAATATGTTTTAATTGAACCTTTCTAATGTACTTACTTGGTAATGTGTTGTATTTAGGTGAGAGACATTGAGACTACAAGTGCCAAGCTTTTGAATGACTTGCAAGGTTATGCAGAGTTGCAGAGAGCAGTGGGTGAAGTTCTGAGAGACCTGAAGGAGTACCACACAGATCAGTTTGATAACTGGACACGGGATGTAGGGGCTGCCATTCACAGCAAAACTCTCAGGTTAAATATGTACTGTTATGACTGTTATGCACCTGTCAACATTTCTAGCAGGAAGGGAAATGTGTATTGCAGTACACTGACCAAAGCACTCACTCTTTAAGTGGGCATTTTTTAAAACAAACTGCATTTTAACAATGAATTGATATATTAACACACTCTTATTAATACAGATATCTTTTAAGTAATTTTCTGTGTTTTTGCTATGTGATGCTGTATAATGTTTGCTTTGTCAATTAAACAGTTGCCAAATAATGAAACAGTAGCAGACATGGATGAATTTTTGACTTTCAGCATGGCAGTTGTGTAGGTGTGACATTGGGCTGTGTGGGTTTGAAGGTTAGTAGTGGTGCTTTAGTGAGTGGGGTGTTGATGCAAGTTTAAAGAGGATATAGATGGTGATTTTTGGCTATGTGGAGTTGGGTGTAGGTATATGGATGTGTGTTTGTGTGTGTGCATAGGTGTTGTGGGTGTTGTTGTGGCGTGGTTTGGTGAGGTGCATGACAGTGTATCAGGATGTGGAAGTTGTGGTGTTGTGAGTATGGGTGTCATTTGAATGTGTGTGACTGTAGCTGTGGGTGTGGATGTGAAGGTGTGTACTTGTTTACTTAACTTTCGTAGCATTTTGAATTTTTTAATGGTAAAAAGTGCGATTGTGCAAGTAGGACTTTGCAATTGTTGTTCTGTAACATATTTGACTGTAGTTAATACAGTTTCATACTCATGTTTGCAGCTTGTGTACTGATGAACCAGTGGTTCAGTTTTACCAAGGCAAGTTGATGCATGTGAACTATGATCCACACTTAGTTCGACTGGTGAGGGAGGTGCGTCAGCTTACTGTTCTAGGATACAAGACACCACTGAAAATTCAGGAGGCAGCAGATCTTGCTAAGAAATTCATGAGACAAGCAAAAGCTCTAGAACAGGTAAGTTATATTACTTCCAGCACCATTCAGTTTCTGGACTCCATCATTAATTGTTTAAAAAGACAAAGTTGAAATTGACAGGCTATTTCTGTTGATTGTGGCCAAATGAATAGATGCACCACAAGGATCACCACTTACACCTACTGCACGTATTGCTGCCACAACACTGAGATTGATTGTCAGGATTTTAAATTCAGTGTTTTTAAAAACTTTAAAAATTTTAAACTATTCAGTAACTTTAACGAGGTACAGACCTACTCCCTGATGATGATCTGTTAAGATCGAAACATGCCGGAGTACCTTTAAGTATTTTTATTGTATTTTAACTTTAAAATCAACATTCTAGACTAATACAGTGTTGAATGTGAAAAAGTGCATGTGTTGGTATTTATCAATTATTGAGGCCTATATTTGTTTTATGTCTTTGAGTTTAATGTGTTGTACCCCATTGAACTTAGCAGTTGCGAGACTTTGAAATATAAATAGTATAATATAATATATTGTTTCTACATGTGAATAATTCACATGTAGAAACAATAACATATTTCATGTACAAAAATTTATTAATATTTTTGAATCTCTAAAACACTTTTTGATGTTTGATATTATTAATCTTTCATTTTCTATACGTTGTTTGTGCCCTTTAACAATTGCAACAGTGACATTGTCAAGTGAAGAGGTTTGGGAAAATGCCATATAGAGCTGGTAACTGGGGGGGGGAAGAGGAGGTGATGGTAGATATATTCAAACACATTTAAGCGTCTGACCTTGAGCCTTGTTGATTATCATAGCAAAAGGGATTTTAATCAGCAATTATGTTCACCACAGTTGGAAGGAAATAGTGGGATCTGATGGACACAACTGGATCCTTGATATAAGGCTAGTTTTACTAGAGCCAGTAACATCTGCTGCTATACAGTGCTTGTGCTTCTACCACGGCAGGCAAAGGGAAGCTAACCTATTTCATATAATTCCCATGGCTTTCAGTAGACACAGCACTTTGAAATTTAAAACATTTGCTTTTTGTTAAAAAAAATTTTTTTTTTTGAGAAGGAATGAATGAAAACAAGGAGATTACCATAAATGCTGGGTCAGAAACTTTCTAAAAATGTGTATATTGCAGAGATCTGTTGAATAGTTCAGTAGATCATGATGTCACAATTGGAACTTACTATATTATTATGTATGATAATATTGAAAAGAAGCAGCTTTTGTCTCTACCATTTGTTAAGGTGAATCATTCATAGCCAGTGATGCATGATTGGAGGCTATACCATGATAAACAACTACTTGACTATCCGCGTGTTTATGGGTTTGTCTTGAGAGGCACAGGTGAAGTGTGAATAACATTGATTAACATACCAAATTGCCTTTACATTTTTATGAAGTTGAAAGATGCTAGTCTTGTTATATATATAAATAGTACTAATATTCCTCCAATTATGATAATAAATAGGATATATGAAAAACAAAATCTTCTGTCGCTGTAGCTTGTTTCCTTCCTGGTCGTGCTAAGGACTTATCAGCACCCCTGTACAATAATAGTCAATAACTGATATGATCCCTCTATTTTGATGATTGCAGGTTGCGAACTTTCACAATACAATTGGTGACCGCATGATTGCCTCTCAGAGACCAATGATGCTGGAAGCTGCTCTGGATTTGGCTCGTTTAGTACAGGAACAAAATGGAGTTACATGGAGTGATACAGCTGCTGTGGACAAATACATTGTTCGACTGCAGACTGCAGTTGAGAGGCTGTCCAGGGAAAACAACAAACTTGCTTCATATCATGCCCAAATCAGAGATAAGGTGATACATTTAGTCACTTTGATAATAACATTAGTCATGATCAAACAGCTAAGATGATTAGAGTGCACAAGCCTGGAGCAGAAATTTGTGGGCTCTATTTATTAACAAAAAGTGAAGCATTCAAATGAACTTCTTTTGATTTGTTTTACCAATGTGTCTCAGCTTTATTGTTTGTTTGTTATGAACATTATGATTTAGGTAACTGGAAATGTTATGTTCTTCTAATTTTTCTTACACTGCAGTTTCTGATATAAAAGGTAAACTTTAGGAAATATTTATTCCAAGATGGCTCAAATGTTTGAGGATCTGTAAACAAGATACTTCACATATTTAACCCTTTGAAGACTAATGATCTTCTACATTGCGTATAAAATTTTATATCTTACTGCGTGGAGAAACAATTCATGTATGCATGATAAAACTAATCAGTTAAGAGGATATTCTCTTTATTTAAGATCAAGTGGAAAATGATTACAAATTATCTGCTTTTCACTTGTGAGGCTAACTATTTAAATAGTACTGCTGTATAAGGCAATTATCACTGTTTATTCTGAGAATTGTACAAAGCACAGAAATACATTATGTAGGTGGAATGCAGAATTTCTTAATGTAAGAACAGTTTGCATGTATAGTTACCACAGGCCTTTAAATGGTCATCACTGGGGGTGATGCAGAAAGAGTGTGGAATGCATACAATGTGCTGTGAAGAATTTAAGATTGATTTTGATAATGTATTTTACCAGTCTTTTAAAATTACTTTTTTATTGTAGGTGATAATGTTAATGAACACTGATTTACTTCGACATCAGCAGCAGTGGAAGGAGGGCCTGAAAGATATACGAAACATTATGAGTGAAGTTGAAGGCCAGGTTTGTAGATTTGTGGCTTTATTTGTCAAACACAGATCTGTAATTATGCTTCTGAATTTTGTTAAATTTGGTATGCCTCTGGCCTATATCATATACTGTAACATGTGGCATACACTGGGAGAACTGTGCCTTACCTTTATTTTGACTGCATTTTGATGTTGCAATGAACTTTCAGCAGTTTTCCTAGATTGAAACTTATCCCATAAATTGGTGCAGGTAGTGTTGGAACATGTAGGATGCTTCTAATTTTATATTGAACTATATTGAATTTTAAATATTGATTTATTTGATGGTTTTTGGTATTAATTTATTAGTCCTAAATAAGTTAATCATGTAACACTATGTATAATTTTATTTTAAGGTTTTATTATTACAGACACACACTTTAATCAGAATTTAAGATATGCCAAACTACATAGTTATTTGTACACAGGAACTAATTTGTAAAGAATAATTGTGATTTTTGTGGTGTCTGTACTTTCAGAACTTCTCTAATATGAAGTCTTGGCGAGCACATTGGGATCGGCAGCTGTATAAGGCATTGGAGCACCAATATCAAGTAGGACTTGAAGCACTAAATGAACATCTTCCAGAAATAAAAGTGGAGTTGGTATATCGGTGGGTTGACTGTCAGCTGTTCCCATTAGGTATCAGTAATCAACACATCAATTAATAGTAAAGGCATACTAATAATATAATTTTGTTTCCCTTTCAGACAGCAGAAGTTGCAGTTTCGACCACCAATGGAGGAAATTAGAATGAAATACTATGGACAATTGAAGCGTTTCTTGGCAATTCCTAATAATTTTCGAGGTGTTAGCGAAAATAATGAAGGCCTTATATTTCCTACTATTATTGACAGGCAAGTACCATGAAGAAAATGCAACTGTGAATGCTTTATTGTACTAGACACCATGAAGAGTAATTGGGGATGGGCCCTGCTTTATGCCTTAGTTTTGTTCCTGAGAAAGTGAGCATAAATAAAAAATGATATTTCCATAAGAAATATGTAATGTTAGGTGTTGTGTCATTCATCATCATCTCAGTTTTTCTGTTCCTGCCTACTGTGTAGTTTCTACGCTTTGCATGGATGGTTGGTTTTCCGTATTGTCATCATGGATGATCAAATCCACTCTCACAGCCTTGTGTACGCAATAAATTTATTATCCACAGATCATACATCTTACCATCATAAAGAGTATTGCTACGTTTGTTCAACATCATGTCAGTGTTTAAGTTCCTCAGTTGGATCTGTCATTGTGGCGTTTGTAGTTAGAACAAACAAGAAAGGAAATGTACATATAACATAACATTGAGGTGTGTTCATGCTACCATTATTGCAGTGGAAAAGCAATACATATTATATATTCTGAGTGGATATCTGTAGCCTTAGTTATGCAGCAGGCAATGTGCATGCACCATATTGTCATTTGTGGCCTATCTGGCCGTACAGAATTTTTCAACTTTATCACATAGACGGTATGATTTTTAAAAAAAATTATTGAACTTGAAATGTGTGTTTTGATATCCTCTACAACTTTTGTCAGAAACATTTCTCATTCTGAGATGAATTGAGTGGGATGTGATCAAAAATATATATTGGTTTTCATGTAAAATACTTGTTATTCTTGTCAGATTTTAATGAAACTTGAAGTTTCTTGACAAGTTTTTTAAAAATTCTCAAATATCAAATTTTATGAAAACCGTCCAGAGGGTGCCAAGTTGTTCCATGCGGACGGACGGAGGGGCAGACAGGCAGATGGTCTTGATGAAGCTGACGGTTTTTTTTGCAATTTTATGAACATGCTGAAAAAGTCTGATAAGTAAAGGCAAACAAACAAACAAACAAACAAACAAACCATGTGTTCTGAACTAAATAGCAAGTGCACAGTGAGTGATGCAGTTTGCAGTGAGCACACACCCTTCCAATTGTTGTTCTGTGTTGTGATTTTCTTATGTATTTGGTAGTGTCCTAGTGCATATCCAGTCAAAATTGGTTAAACCAAAAAAGAGAGCATATAAACTAAGAAGTGGTGTAAATTGGCAAGGGACAGTGGAGTAAATAGGCATAAAACAAATGGGCATGAAACAAGGGCTTCCTGTAATTATTATATGTTATTTTCATTTAATTACCTGTAGGATGGTTACAGCTTCTTGCTTCATTCTCTAAGTTTAATCTTTATGTGTTCTACTTGAGTAATCCTACAGTATATAAAATTATTGATTTTATATTGCTTGTGCTGTTTGACTGCAGGGTTGGTATAAACTGCACATTTTAAATGTTTTATTTGGTACTCCTTAAAATGAAAATTGATGAAAATTTGTGACATATGTAGTTAGTTTTACTTGTATGTTATCACTATTATAATTGCACTTCATGCTGATTTTTTACCACATCTTTGTTTTCTGTCAGTCACTGAAACATCAGTTTATTAAAGAAACATGATCTGCATGCAGAATGAAACTTTACATGTTGTATGGGCTATTTGTCAATGCTGGTTTGTTGTAATTCTGTCATCTGGGCTATGGTGCCAAAATGCTAGCAGTAAGACCATGCATTCTGCAGTGTTTGTCCCTTTTGTGGGCAATTTCAAAATTTTTTTGCTGTTACAGGATATTTATAGGACATGCATGTCATTTGTCTTAACCTGTTAAAGCACAGTAGTTACTATTTTGTACCACTTGCATTGACGTTAAGATATCTCTGCTTTATCCCACACAGTAGTTATATGTTTGGTATGATTCTTGCAGTAAACAATAATTATTTCCCTAAACTTCACTAAAAGTTTGTCTCTGTAACAGAGAAGCAGTATGTTTCTCTTAGTTACAAACAGGATATATAAATGTTGTTCGTATGAATTTCATACTGTAAAAGTTAGTATGGACCATTGGTGGAATACTCCTACTCACCATCTACACATTGCTCTTACCAGAAGCACAAATGGCCAAAGCCTGGGAGCCTTCCAAAAGGCAATGCTCCTTCAGAACCTGGGGAACATTGGATAGAAAATAATATCCATACTTCAGAGGGTTAAAATAATGTCAGTTTATGCCAACATGCATGAGTGGTTGAATACAAGGAGTACATTACATATTCATGATTGGTGTGTTTGAATCGTTCCTGTATGAAATTTAGCATTTTAATTAATTAATTAATTTCATAAATATCTGACAGTAATACATGGTTTCTGGGTGATAAACTTATAGTTTTACAATGACAAAATTGCACAATTTCATCTTGAGTGGGTTTGATCTCAGACCATTCCACATGGGGTTGATGTTGGATTTAGGACATTGAGACAGGTTTTGTCTGGGAGTACTTCGGTTTTTTACTGTCCATGTCATTCCAACATTGCTCCATACTTGTCTTTCTTTCATCTACTGTTACTACTGTAAAAGGTTAATAATTGATATCATTATTAAATGATACACTTTTTCTCTGACCATCATCCGGATCCGTTTAAATGTCACATATCCACCCCCATGTAACCTTTCATCTGTTGTTTCCACCCATGCTGCTTATCTTTGTGTCTTCTTTAACCTAAACTAATTTTTGCATTTGTTATACACTGATCCGTGTGTTAGATAAGCTGTAGTGTTTAGTTTAATGTCTATGTACGATTCTTATTCATCCCATATCTGCTTCTTTAATGTACCGGTATCATTAATTTCATGTATGTTCATATTTCATAAATGTGTTTACTTGTGTACTTATGTCAGGATCATGTGTTATGTACAGTGAATGGAGAATTAACTACTGAGCAACCAAAAAATCTGTTGGCATTTCACTGATTTAGCTAATAACATTGCGGGGTAATATACACGGTGAAATAGAATTTAATTTCTTGTATTCTTAGATTAATGAAAGATTTGGACTATGAACACTTATCTTTATTTTGTGTGTTGGTAACAGAAATGCACATAGGTATGGCCAGTTATTTGCCAAAGCTGAAGAATTATTTGGACGTTTGAATGCAGTGAAAGATCGATGGTTGCAGTGGGTTGCACTGGGTTCAGTTGATTTAGATAACCTGGCTGACCAGCATCTGCATACTTCTGAGGACTGGGATCATAACTTTCGAGCTTCAAAAACATGGAGTCAGGAAATTGCAAAGCTCCCAACGTAAGATGCTTTATCAAAATCCCAAACCTGTTCATTAATTATCGACTAATCTGAGAATTTTGTTTAAAATTAGCTTAGTAACTGTTCTACTTCCTGTAAATTTTGAACTAGTTATTTGTTTTGTATTCCATTTCTTTACATCTTATTTTCTATTTCAAATGTCTTATTCATTCAAATAAATTGATTTGTATGCAGCTGTTCATACATGTGTAAATATTATAATTTACTATGTATTTTGTAGCACAGTTGTGCAGGTCTTTCCTTAGAAATATGATAAATTCTCAGCTGGTGAGAGGTTTCCGTCTTTTTGCAGAGCCTGAATTTTCATATTGTGGTCATAATGGCCCACCATTATGTGTTACCTCTTCTGAGTGATTTGAATCCAATTCACTTACTCACATGCTGATTCCTTAAGATCACTTTTAATGCCATGCTCTCGTCTACGCCACAATCTCAAACAATCTATTTATATGAATTTTCCAGGCCAGAAGTTTTGTGTTCATATCTCATTTCCCCCATATATGCTGCAAGTGCTGAGAAGACTATTTAGACCTAAGAGAGGAGAAGTGACACTAGTGTGGAGAAAACTACGTAATGAATTTCATAATTTGCAGTTTTTATGTAATGTTATGCTCATTAAGAAGGATTTCTTAATCACTGTGACTGTACACTGGCTTACTCAAAACCTTTATAAGTTAAATAAGTACAGCTTTCCCTCTATCTCTTTCTTTGCTTTCTATTCTTAGTTTAGTGGTTTGAGGAAACAGTTGGTAGACACCCACTGTTCTCAAGTGCATTCAGTAAGTTGTTTGTTATAAACAATTTTTCCAGTTCATAAAGTTTCTTCACATTTTTGAGCTGCATTATAGTAACTGTTCAGGCCTTTGCAATTGAACAATAAGTTATATCTAACTATTTCAGACAAAAGACGAATAATTTTAGACTAGCAATGAATTTGAAAATTTACCTGTATATATTAGCACCTACATTTTAATTGTTTTCTTGTTACTTCCAATTGCATTTTTCATTACTAGTGTTTATTTTCTACTGAAATATTTTTTCATCTATTTAGCTGCATGTACTGGTGAAAGAACTTAACAATCTAAGTTTCAAGTAGACATGTGAATTTATATTTGTGGCTTATGACAATGTGATTTTGGCATGTCAATGTGAATGCCTGTACCCGTGGTAAGAAGTCTGGAAATATAAAATTATGAAAGAGACTGTGGGAAGTAGTTTGTTAATGATGTATGTGCTTGGCTGAATTCATTTTTAAAGTGCCGATGAGAAGATTGACTGTTTCTCGGTGAGCTTCCTGCCAGTTCGGGCAGAGATAGAGTTGCACAACCGTCATTACTGGGACACAGTGGTTAGTTCTCTGCAGAGTTCCATTGTGAGGGATGTTGGAATTATTGAGAAATTTACAACAGATTCATCTGAAATACTTTCAAGACAACCACAAACTGTTGAAGAGATTGGTGAAGCAAATGCTAAACATGCAGAAATCATGAAGTGTGCTCCACAGGTAATGTGTTTTATTTGTTACACAGCTGTGGAAATTTAATCAAGTAAACTAATTTTACAAAATTATCTGCATGGTTAGTAAGATATAAGCTTCACATGTTGGATCTTATTATGATATATTTCTCTGTGTATAGTGACTCTTCTGGGCATATTTGTAAGATAACTTCACAATGGGTGTCTAAATGCATACAGACTGAATATCTATCATAGCAATCACAATGTGTGTAGTACAGAATTTTAAAATGTCAGAATAACTTTGAAAACTTGTTGCCTGATATGCACTATCAACATTTTCTCTATCTAGAATTTGGATATATATGGCTACTGATACATGCTCAGAATATGCAATAATTATTGATTTTTTATGGCAGCAGTGGTTACTTGAATGCACCTCAACATTACATTTATATGTGCATTGCCTTTCTTGTTTATAATGTAGTAGAAGGGGGAAATAAATCTGTAACAGTATATGAAAATTTTGTATGACAGTTTTGTGATAGTTGTGTCAAATTTGAAAGTTTTATGTAACTAGGTGTTTTAAGTTAAGGTTTCCTTAAAAAAAATGAATTTGAAAGACTGGAATTTGGGTTAGTCTGCTGAAATTTAAATTTCCTGAAACTGTAATTTCTTATGTTTGGCTACATGGTTAGAATGTGAAAATGTTTTATGAACTTGAAATCATTGATAATTTACCATTAATTCTATTGCCATGTAACTTTATTAGAATAGTACAGTATTAATTTTTCCTTAATAAATGCATGTTGAAATATTAATTATTTATTGTTCTATATCTTCATTTCTGAGAACTTTGAAATGTGAGATATGACCCAGACTCTTTGTCATTCTTATTAGAACTCTGTATTGAATGCAGATGCGGTTAGTATTTGAAGAGGCTGAGAAGAAAAATAAGACCCTTGCAAGCTGGACCAAGGAGAAGGTGGAGCAAGTGAGCCGTATGGCTGCCATGTGGGACAACTTTCAGACAGTGTTAGATAACCATCAGTATATTCTCAGCAAACAGGTATGTATTGAACGTGTTAATTCATATTCTTATAACTGCTTGCAAAGTTCAAATTTCACATCGATAAAAGCAACATGAAATATCATTACCCAATATTAGTACCTTTTACATAAATGTTAGTGTTATGAATGACATTAATATATTTATTTATATTTGTTTTTGTGCTTAATCATCAGGACAACAGTTACTTCTATGAAGTATAAATAAACATGTCTGTATTTTGCCTTGTGTAGAATTTTAAAGAACAAGTGTATATGGTTTTACTTCTGACTGATGAAAAGTATGTGTTGTCTTCTGTCATACAGCATGCAATTTAATATGTTATCTGCTATAATGTCGCTGTTCTATGAGAAAGAATATGAGTATGTGTAATTGTGCATAGATACTGTTTGTTATTTGTTTATCAGCTGACTGATTCACTTGAATGCTCCTATCTTACTGTCAGTGGCTTAAATGACTGTACTTTTTATTATTATTATAATGTGAGGGATATTTAATTTCCCAGAATGTTTTCAACAGGTGGTCAAGTGTAGAATGTAACTGCCATTCTGTAGCTGTGATGCATGCTATTATCTGGCAGGAACTTGGGGCTAGTTTTTCATGATCACAAAAGCGTGAGTTTTGGTGGTTTTAATATGGAGAAACTAAAAGAGGTATGAAAAATTCACAAAATTTCTTGAAGCTGAAAGCTAATCTGACACATATAAATGTAACTAGAGCAGGATATGTCTCTTTTTCTGTGAAGAGCTGGCCATGATCATGAATAGAATGAAAATGCATCATAACAACAGGTAATCCTTTTTAAAAGCATGAATTTCAAGGGAAAAGGATGACTCATGAACAGAGGTTTGTCAGCTTCTTTGCCATCAGTAAAGTTGTATGTATAATTGGCTTCTTATAAGGGGAATGTAATTAGGTTTACTACCTATAAAAGTGTAAAGGGACAACATATATTGATGTCAAACTGATCCTTGTAGGTTGAAGGAATCAAAAGTAATCTAATGACACAAATTGAAAACTTCACGAGTGAAGTAGAGAAGTTCCATTTGCGGTGGGAACAGCTGAAGCCTCGGGAGACGAACCTTCAAGATGGTGGACCTGAGGTCCTAACAAAGAGCCTCAAAATTCTGCGCGAGAAGAGACAGGAGTGGGAGCTGCTGTTACAGACAAGACAAAAACTTCTGTAAGGATCAAATGGATGTGACTTTGCCACACCTTATGATGCAATGTCATGTGATAATTGTAGTGTTTATTCTGCTGACTTGCAGGCAAGACTCTGCTAATTTTGGAATTGAAACTCCTGAGTTTTCTGTCGTTGATGAAGTGGAGAGTGATCTCAAGAAACATGAAAACATGTGGTCCTTGTTTGATGAATTTAACACAGGTAATTTATTCATATGTAGGAATTACTGCATTTGACTGATCCCTGTGCATTTGTATGGCAAAACACACATGCACACAGAGTACAACAAAAGACACTGCTGAGATTGCACCTTGATGTATTGAAGAAAATTGGTACTTCAGAGTATGAATCTAATGAAATAAATGCCATTCTTAGGCCTTCTTTACAAGGTGGAAAAAAGAACACCTTGTTTCCTATAATTAGAAATAACAAGATCATGGACGCTTGAAATTGTGAAGTGAGAGGTGATCATACACACCCTGTGCATTCTGCTCAGGATTACCCATCACTTGTAGAAAAATGAAACAAGCCCTTTTGTTAGGATTAGTATAATTGTAGAGAGACTGTTCAACACCAACAATTTTGATTGCATTTTTTTTTCTGCACAGGCTACTGTTTTGTGTTAAAGTTGTGGCCACAAGATGGGCTCTTCATTTAACAAGTACCTTAAAAATTCATATTGCATGATGAAATTTATGCAGCAGGAAAGTAGGCTTGCTTCTGTATTCTGACCAGAACTTTTTGTTAGTCACTAATTTCTGTTACTGCTGGAATTTCTTGTTGGATGTTTGTAGGAATTGAAACCATCTCAAAAGAAGAATGGATTGTCTTTCGTAGCAAGAGTTACAAATTTGAAGAATTCCTACAGCAGTGGCAAGAAAGACTTCAATCTGGCAGTGAGACTACATCACTAACAGTTAGGTTACTGCAGGAAGTTGAAAAGTATAAGGTGAGCACTGTGCACAATGTAGTAATTAATTATACAAAGTAATGCAAATAATCTGTTAACTTGTGTTGTTGATGATGATGTCAGTTGAAGAATTTTTTTTATCTTATCCTTTATTTCTATAAATGATTTATGTATGGAATTTTCAGGTTTCTTCCTCTGTCTTTACGATGCTGTATAATAATGGAGAATGTTTCTTATGTTTGGAGATAGAAGGGTAGAAGTGTTGAGAGTACTTGACAGTTAGATGACAGTTTTTGTATATAAATCGTAACGTGTAGGTGGATTGCTGTGCAGCCCTGGAATGGCATGTACATGCACGAGCTGGAGAATGAATAAAGGAACATGAAATGTAAAACTGCAAATATACATACTAGTCATGTCAGTCATCCATCAAATACCATAAAAAATACACTGGAAGGTGTGTTCTAAATTGTGGATTGTTTATGTCATTATGTGTAATAAATGATTACATTGTCTAATAAGAATAAAGTAGTATTTAAAAAAGCTAACTGAAATTTTTGTCAGTGCAACAAACAAATAACAATTTCAGGCAGTACTTGTCTAGAGCATCCCACTAATCTCTGCACTTCTGCTGTTGCAGCAACTTTACTGTATGTGAAGCCTGTCTCCACTGGGATTTTATAGTCGATTTTCTCCCTGATGTGCAGCTAACGTTATTTCATAGAAAAGTCCAAAGTGCTCACCTCCAGCTTCTAAGCAGGCTTCACACATTTTGAAAATATTTCTTAGCACACAATGAAATTTTTATCATGAACTATTGGTAGTTTCTCTTGGACTTTTGTGTTTTAGTTTTTGTAGAGAATGAAGGATGTCATGCACTTTCTTCTTCTTTTAATTCCTTGAATAAAGGTGTCAGGATTAATTTCAGACTTTCACCTTGCATTCTTACAATCACTTTTTTTAGCTGACTAATGCATTCAATTATATAAAACTTAGAGGTTAAAATCTACGTTTTATAAATTTTAAAAGACAATTAAAAATAACTCCAACATGTTTCGGATCATGTGCGATCCATCATCAGGGAGTACTGAGCTGTGCTTGACTGAAATTACTCGTGGTGGCTCATAGATATTTTTCATGTGCTTGGTCAGTGTTTGGCAGCATAATTTTGAACTGTAATATGAAGGGGAATGTTAAATTTGTACAATATAGTGCCAAAAAATACGAACTTGATGATAGAATAACAATTGATGAAGTGGATCTGTACTTACCGTGCACACACACTGCAGGATAAGTCCAGATCCCCTTCATCAAATCCACCAAGGTCACCAACACAGGAGATTTCCCCCAAAGAGAGAGAGGACGAATACAATAGCCAGACCCAGCCTTAAGAGTTTATGCAGCCCCAGGAAGAATACCCCTATCTCCACACCTCCGAGTGGATACATTTTTCTCACTGTTTACACATATGTGTAGCCTTTGCACTAGAAATAGAGTGACCAGGGAATTGATGCATAGAGATCTCTTCATCAACATGCCCTCACACAGTTTTCACAGCTTTTGTAGACTCTTCTTAAATATTGTAGAAACCTGAAGATGGCCAGTAAAGGCCGAAACATGTAGTTTCATTTTTAGAATATAACATCTTTTCTAAACAAGTTGTGTTTTTGACTATACTCCCTCTTATTTAGTTACACACACAATGGGGATGACACACATTAAACTGTTTATACATTAACTGTACATTTGTGCTCATAAATTCTATGTGTAAGTGTAACACTATGTTATATGCATATGAAGTCTGGTAGCAGGACAAGGCATTATCAGTGCTGGTTTACTTGATGTGAGTGGGAGAGAGAGAGTGTGTGTGAACTACTGTCATTTACACACTTTGTGTTTTGAACAGTCAGTCAAGTTTTGGCATTGACACTTTTCAATACATTGAGCAAAAAGCATATTTTAACCCTTACTTGCATTATATTATTACATCCATTAGGTATGAGATATGAAAATATGGTGGTACAGCAAACAGTTAATTCTGAAATCCTGATGGTAAGTTTTGTTCATTTTGCAATGCTGGGCTGTGAAACTGCAAACAATTTAGTTCAAAATTAAATGATGTTTTTCAGACATATAATTACACTATTACCTACAGTTTCATATTACATTAACAGAGAAATATATTGTGGTATTCGTTTAGGTTATACTGCCACTACTGAAGTACGTCCGTGGAGAAATGTTCAGTGAGAAACATTGGCTTGAAATGTTTGGAATTCTTGGAACCCCTAGTAAGTCAGTTGAATTGCTTACATTTGCTGACTTTCTAGATGTGAAGGAGAGGATTGCTGCTAATGCTAATGCTCTTCAGGTAAGAATGTATACCTGTCATGGTGGAATCCCAATTTAAAATTCCTTAATTTATGGTTTTTGCTAATTTTCATGTAGTTTATGTACATTCTTTGCTTGAGGTGAACACATAACTCTTGAACTTTTGAGTGGATCTGGATGGTAGTTGGTAGTTTATCAGTCAAATACAACCTGTGCTTTACTTGAGGTTTAAGTGATAGAGTATTTGGATAATGGAGTTCAAGTTATTTCAGAAACAATATTTTTTTTTTTATTTTCATCCATTCTATATGTATATGAGATTTAAATCAGAGAGCTTGGTTTGCTGCTAGGTATGTTTCAGCAGTAATTACAGTTCAAATCCTATGTTTAATGTAGAATAGTAAAGCATCCATTTGAGAAAGTATGTACTTCACTTTGGAGTAGAGATGTATAAGGAATAGTAGTTAACCTGAGTTGGGGCTTACACTCAAGTGATCCAAAATAAATACTGAAAATTTAATTCATGCAGTAGACAGGATAAAACAGGTATGAGTAATTTATCTTGCAGAGAATGACTAGAGGTGGCATACATACAACAAGTGAACAACAGTAATTTGGTTTTAAAAGTAAAAAATTATACACAAAATATGTGGGATCAAATTGGGAACAATTGTTTAGTAGAGCAAATTCTTCTTATTCTTCCATTGGCACTACAGCCCACTGTGGGCTTTGGCCTGTCAAACAATACCCTTCCATTTTTCCCTATCTATCACCAACTCTCTCCATCTGCTCACTCCCAGCACTTGAAGATCTCTTTCTACTTCCTGTTTCCATCCTTTCCTAGGTCTTCCCCTTAGTAGAGCAACTGTATAGAAAAATGTACTAGACCTAATGACCTCAGAAGATTAACAGAAGAACTGGATAAAAATATGAACATGAACAATCTTGTTTATTATACGATAAACATGATTGTCTTTACACAGTTATAACTAAATAAAATAAATAAACAACTAAATAGATAAATAAAGTGTTTATATTTTTATCCAGTTCTTTTTGCAGCTAGCGTGAAAGTGTTATTAATAAATGTGGCTAATTATTGACTCATGAATGAGGTGTTCTATGATGAATATATTGTTTTAAAGTTTCATAAGGGCCTTAAACATATATGAGAGACAGGAAGTTGTATCATACTCTCTTCCTGAGGATGCAAGAATCGGTATATGTGGAGGTGGAGGTGGAAAATGTGCGTTCTTAAGGGGGAGGCTGTTTAGTTCAGCGATATTTCACGTGAAACTGGATAACATCAGCAAAAATATCTGTTGTAAGATATAAAAAGGGACAGAGAGACATAACAAATCTTTGTGTATATTTTCCCAGTAAACACTAAATTAATGTTAGAATTTGTGTTATGAGCTGCAATTGCATATGCAGCAAAATTATTTTCATTCAATGAAGTTTTGTTTTTTACCAGAAAAAAGCTTCTTCAGTGAAACTGGCAGATCCCAGGGACATGTTTAAAAAGGCCTCTAAGAGTATGTATATCAACTGTTGTGGTATATCCTGACTCCTTATCTCCTACACCATCAGCTTCTTTATCTGTGAAGACTCCACAAACCACAGAAGAAGACTCAGATGACCCCTGAACCAACAGACGGATATATCCAAATGGAATACTCCTCTGATTAGTTTTATGGCCCAAGTATAGAAGCAGTAACAGTAACTTGGTCCTAGGTACTGTCTGATATCCCGGAGTATTCAATAATTCGGCACCTGTCCTGTCCTGCCCTGTTTGAGTCAAATTAACAGAATTTTGCTGTAGTTCAATTTGCCTACTTCTATTCCTGGGTTTGTTCTAGGATTTGAATGCTCGTGCATCTAGTGAGATTGTAATCAGGCAGGCTCTAGGGGAACTGGACATCTGGGAAGTGGAAGCTAAGTTTGTACTCACTGAACATAAGGATTCACAAGGGCTGACTGTAATGCTTATAAAGGACTTCAAAGATATTCTGAACAAGGTATAAACTGAGAAAAGAACATGTCGTGTACAGTTTCTGAATTTCACTTTTAATTGTAGATTATTTATGTGCTGTGAAATAATTGGAGCAACATAAGATACAAAAGTGCTCTTTTGTATGTGTATTTATGTCATTTAATTTTAAATTTCCCAGGTTGGTGACAATCAGTGTTTGCTTCAATCTATTAAAAACTCTCCGAACTATGAGAGTTTTGCTGATAGAACTTCAATTTGGGAAACAAGGCTGGCTGATCTGGATGAGTATATACATAACCTGAATCAGATACAACGAAAGTGAGTATCAGTATTTGTATTTATTTAATTTATTTAACTGATTCATTTGTCTCTGCACTATCTAGTGTGTACATTAGGGAACATCTCATGGTATCCTAATTTAACTTTAGTATGAATTTGGTTTTATAGTTTATGGTCATATTGTAAGGCTTTGTTTTTGAGATGTATGCAGTTTACCTTGCTGTAATTTCAGGTGGGTGTATCTCGAGCCCATATTTGGTGCTGGAACATTGTCACAGGACCAGACCAGATTCAGAAGAGTGGACCAAGATTTTCGCTCCATTATGAGAGATGTTGCTCAAGATAGTAAAGTTGTGTCCTTGTGCAGAATTAGCAATCTTCACCAGATTCTGCACACACTTCTGGACCAGTTGTCTCGATGTCAAAAGAGCCTCAATGATTTCCTTGAAGTAAGTATTTTTGCTAGTGGTAACAAATCATGTGCATGTCTTCCACTATTCTTATTTTTGTAATAAATAGTTTTCCAAGATGTAATTCATATATTCTTATGAAGTATAGTGCCCACATGTTGTTCAGTGCCCTACGCCACTGCTGAAAGAATGCAAGATAAAAGCATTGTGATTTTAAGTGCTGACCACAAGCAACTGAAGTAATGGAAGGAGCCATAAACATGCCTAAACATGTAGCTATACCAGGAAATGTTTATCATAGCAGGATTCCAACATGGTGCAGTTTATCTGAGATATGCATTAAGACTCAGACTTTTAGATGACAAATTTTATGTTATTCATACCATGCATGTTGTTACAATAATATATCATCCAACATATGCGTGTTTTATGGTATATTGATTTTTAGATGACAACTTCTATCATGTAATTCTCTACTAACTTCATGTTTTGCTGTGTATAATTATATTTAAATAAGCCAAAACCTGTATTTTAGGTACCTGTCAAATATAACTATGTGAAATATTGTACATTAACCATTTAAAACAAAATGTGTAACTGTATGCCATCTGCTGTCACAGTACAAAACTGTGTGTTTTGCCACAGAATGTTTTTATAGGTTGCACATGTTTCTAACAGCAACCACTGATCTATTCCCTCTATAGCAATAACTGTTTGGTCTTTGTAGTGGACACAGAGTTTGTTTTCTGTGAGGTAGGAACTGATTTTTATACATATTTAGTTGAATATAAGTCTTAAAAAGTTGAACAATTCTCATGAAATGTGAGTCAAGCTATAGTATATGAAATTTAAGTTTTGCAGAGCGGAAGATTCATGTTATGGTCTTGTGGATTATTTTACCATGTAGATTAGTAGACGGTTATGCATGTTTCAGAAGAACATACCAAACATACTGGCAGAGTATCACATGCATGCACATACCAGACTACATGGTTTCATAACCCAGAAAACCACAGTGTGAATTAAAGTATTTTCATTCAGTGTTACTGTCAGTGTGTTAGTTTTATCTTGTGTGTCTTGCTGTCATCTTACACACACAACACCATCATGAATAATATGTTTTTTAATTAACAACTCTAACAAAGAGTTTGAAATGGACTCATTGTGTTGTTTGGTGAGATTAAACTTAACAGATTTGAAGTGTAATGTTGAAACTGCTGTACAAGTAACACATTTTTGCGATGTGCAGTGCAAAATTTTAGTTTTAGATTGAAAAAACAAAGGAGCTAGTAAAATATTACTGGTTTGTATGTGTAGGGGCAGTTAAATACTCAGGCTGTATGATTTCTAGAAGCCTAGATTGCCTGTGTGGGGTGGGTAAAGAGCAAATGAATATTTCCTAAAACTTCAGATTTGCTTCATTGTGTGATACTGTTTTTGAATTTTGGATTCAGCTACATCATATTGAAAGAGATTGCTACATTATGATTGCTGTTACAGGATTCCTGTTCACATATGAACGCTTTGAATGTTGAAATGATACAATGTAAATCATTTACCAAGACCAGTACTAGACAATGTATGTAAAAAAGAGTAAAAGATGCCTTGTACACTTCCACACTAAACTTCTGTAGTAAGATTCTGGCAGAATGTGGTTGAGTTTGAATGCTTGCAATGTTTGTAGGAGAAACGTTCTGTGTTTCCAAGATTTTATTTCCTGGGTGATGATGATCTACTAGAAATACTGGGCCAGTCCACGAAAGAGCAAGTGATCCAGGCTCACCTCAAAAAACTATTTGCTGGAATCCATAGTGTTGTGTTTGATGATGATGGCCAAAACATTACAGCTATGAAGTCTCTTGAAGGAGAAGTGGTTCATCTTAAAAAACATGTCAGAGTTACTCAGAAGGTTGAGGTAGGTCCATATATCTCAGCTTCACTTCTTTGTGACTGGAGTGCTGTGACTGTAAGTTGGTCAGTTAGGTGAAGTGTTCTAAAATCTTAGTTATGAAATATGGAACATTTGACACATGTAGTATATTTTTCATGTTATCAGAAGAAAATTACCACCTGTGTGTGTATTCCTCTTCGTGTATAAATTGTGGGTCAGTATTTGTGAAGAAGCATGTCAATATGTTTTCGTGTAGCATAGATAACTTAGAACTCCTAAATTTACATTCCGTATT
>Ga0209628_10000484_pt1 | contig 24383 bp, 17 predicted proteins | sample TergutCu122P4_FD_187285 | JGI IMG/M metagenome (GOLD analysis project Ga0209628, IMG submission 187285) | Cubitermes ugandensis P4 segment gut microbial communities from Kakamega Forest, Kenya - Cu122 P4 (SPAdes) (version 2) | ecosystem: Host-associated > Arthropoda: Insects > Digestive system...
AACTATATCAGGTATTAACCGAAAACTAAGCACAGAATTAAACACAGAGAAACACTTCCGATGAATATTCCCGCAAGTATCATCGGCAATTTCCTTCAACTTGCCGCCCAACATGCCTTCGCGATAGGCCTCTTTCAACTCAATCAAATCCAGTTCATAAAAAAAAACATTTCCATCATAGAAGTTTTGTTTTGTTATTATTCGGACGGTAAAGATTCGGAAAGGTAGTTGAGTACTTGCCCGCTTAACAGTAAAAGGGATATTTCGCATAGTTTACTGTTATATTCGGCAATAGACAGACGTTCTTCGGCTTCTAACAGGCTGTTTTGGGCTTCGCGAAGCTGGATGCCGGCTAAGTCGCCCAAGAAGTATCTCTCAAAAGCTATTTCGTAATTGTTTCGGGCTACAATCAAATTCTCTTTTTCTAACTTCCTTAATTCGAGATTGTTCTGATATGCCATCCAGAGATTGACTAAATCGGCATTGAGGCTCAATTCCAAATCCTGAATGCGAAGGTCGTAATTTTGTAATTGAATGCGTGCATTCCGTTGTTCCCGCTGTCGGTTCATCCCATTGAATACGGTCATTCCTACTGTAAGACCAAAATTGGCGCCAATGCGTTGCTGCCGTTCTGTTGTTCCCGATTCATACCAGTTAGCCGTATATCCATATCCGGCATTGATTCGTAAGTAGGGATAGTTACGGCTTCGTATTTTTTGAAAATCCAACTCGGATAGCGTTTTATATTTATTGGATGCTAACAGAGAGGTGTTAGTCGAAAAAGTTTTTTGACGTAAATCAGATTCTATCAGCGAGGTATTTAAAGGGATGGTATCGAGCACGCTGATAGCCTCCTCGACTGCCTCAAGCCCCATTAATTTGTTTAGTCGAATCATCGAAGCGCTAACTGTTCCGGTCTGCGTTAAAAGCCTGGAGCTGTCGGAGTTAACATAGACTTTCGCCTGTTGCACGTCTAACCCCGACCGGTAGCCCATGATAAAACTCCACTCCGTGATACGAAGCCTTTCCCGCGACAGACTTAAGGCCGATGAAAGATTTTTATAGCGTATTCGCTGGCGAATCAGGTTATAATATTCGGAGGCGATGTTTGCCGTTAAGTTTTCTATGGTAATACGCATACTTAATTGCCCCATCTGCTCTAATTCCTTGAGCCGGTTGTACTCGGCTTGAATACCGAACCCATCAAAAACAGTCCAGTTCATATTGATCCCGATATTAGCCGTTTCGTTATTGATATTCCTGTCTTTACCGGATGTCCCGTCCCTATAATCATAATTGTAGCTATACTGTGTACCGTTAAGGCCTCCGCTTACATCGACGGAAGGTAGATAGCCTGCATTGCCTATCGTCGCATTATTAGACGAAATCTGCGCATCGTTTCGGACGATGCGGATAGCGTAATTGTGTTCAAGTCCTAACGAGATACACTTCTCCAAAGAGTAAACCTCTTGCGCCGAGAGCGTTGTGATACAGGTCTGAAAGACTGACAAGATAATTAAAATCCGTTTCATAAGGCTTCTTTTTGATTTTTTCGATTGGTGGCTATGAAGCTATACATGGCAGGTACGATATATAAAGATAGAAAGGTAGAGACTAACATTCCTCCTACTACGGCAGTACCCATCGCAATGCGGCTGTTAGCGCCTTCGGCCGATGCAAAAACCAACGGTAAAAGCCCAAGTATTGTCGAGACGCTGGTCATCAAGATGGGGCGCAACCGCTGTATGGAAGCCGAGCGGATAGCTTCGGGCTTGTCGAACCCCGCTTCCTGACGCTGGTTGGCAAATTCGACTATCAGGATCCCATTTTTGGCTACTAATCCAATAAGCATGATAATACCTATCTGGCTGAATATGTTCATGGTGATATTACCCATACTCATAAACCACAAGGCGCCTGCAACGGCTAAAGGAACGGTGAACATGACCGTAAACGGGTCTTTAAAACTTTCAAACTGCGCCGCCAGGACAAGGTAAATCATTATCAGCGCTAAGATAAGGGCAAACATCAGGCTGTTAGAGCTTTCGCGGAACTCTTTCGATTCGCCCGACAGGGCGGTACGAAAAGTATCATCCAACACTTCGTGGGCAATACGGTCCATCTCGTCTAACCCGTCGCCCAGCGTATAGCCTTTTGCTAAACCGCTTGACACGGTGGCCGAAACGAAGCGGTTGTACCGGTATAGCTGCGGTGGCGCTACGTTTTCGACCAGGTCGACGACATTATCCAACTGTATCATCGCGCCGGTATTGCTTCGCACAAACATCGACTTCAAGTCTAACGGTGTGTTACGCTGTTGCCGGTTTATCTCGCCAATGATCTGATATTGTTTCCCGTTCATAAAAAAGTATCCCATGCGTTGCCCGCTCAAAGCATATTGCAAGGTTTGCGCAATGTTGCGCGTGCTGACGCCTAAGATGGATGCTTTATCTCTGTTTAATTCGATACGCATCTCCGGCTTGGTGAACTTCAGATTCACGTCCGACGACTGCGGCTGCAAGATAGCGCTCTCGTTGACTTTCTGCATAAAAGCGGGTAAGAACTCCTGTAGTTTTTCAATGCTCGGCGCTTGCAGCACATATTGAACGGGCATCCCGCCCCTCCTTCCTCCAAAGGTAGACTGTTGCTGTACGATACCCCTTGCCATTGTCTCTTTCCTTACTTCGGCATACACCTTATCGGCAACCTCCATTTGTGAGCGCACTCTGTCTTGGATATCAGGCAAGATAATTGACACATTCGCCATGGAAGAGCCAAAGGCGCGCGTGGTGATAAACTTCCGCTCGTAGGCAACCGAATCGGCAATATTCTCCAATTTTTCCGCAAAGTCGCGTATGAACTCAAAAGTAGCGCCCTCGTGCGCACGCACATTGATTGAGACCTGCGACCTATCTTCTAAAGGCGACAGCTCGGAAGGTATTTTCTGCCACAAATATACGATGGCATAGAGCAGTATTGCAACAACAGGAATAGCCGCCCATTTGTATTTCAGAAATGTATCAAGCGTGCCGGCATAAAACTTATTCAGCCATTCAAAGAAAGGCTCTGTTTTGCGGTACAGCCAGTTTTTCTTCTCGCGATGCCGCAGCAATTTGGTCGATAACATCGGTGAAAAGGTCAGCGCTGCAAACGCCGAGATAGCCACCGAGCCGGCAATCACGATGCTAAACTCGGTAAACAGCCGTCCGGTCATCCCTTGCATAAATACTATCGGGATAAATACGGCTATGAGTGTGATAGTGGTGGAGATGATGGCAAAAAATATCTCTTTAGAGCCTTCGATACCGGCTTCTTTCGGGTGCATCCCCCTTTCAATCCGGACATAGATATTTTCTGAGACGATGATAGCATCGTCTACTACCAGACCGACCGACAGGACAATTGCAAGCATCGTCAGAACGTTGATAGAAAAACCGGCTAAGAACATAACAAAGAAAGCTCCTACTAAAGAGACCGGTATGACGACAACCGGGACAAGCGTCACGCGCCAGTCGCGAAGAAAAAGGAATATTACAAGCACTACCAAGATAAAAGCGATGAGCATCGTTTCTTGCACTTCCTTGATAGAGGCACGTATAAATCGTGTATTGTCGAAAATCATTTCTATTGACACATCTTCAGGCAGGTCCTTTTTCAACTGTTCGACGCGTTTATACGCTTCGTTTGCAATATCAATATGATTGGCGCCCGGCTGCGGGATGATAGTGGTAATCACCATGGGTTCGCCATTACGTTTCATCAAACTTTTGATGTCTTCCGGCGCTAACTCGGCGCGTCCTACGTCTCTGAAACGGACGATATTGTTTTTGTTTTCTTTGATGATCAGATTATTGAACTCAAGCGCTGTGGTCATCAGCCCCATGGTACGTATGGACAGCTCGATGGTATTGCCTTCGATACTTCCGGAGGGCAGCTCAATATTTTCGTTGTCGATGGCGTTTTTAATATCTAAGGGTGTAACGCCGTAACCGGCCATCTTGAGCGGGTCTAACCATAACCGCATAGAGTACCTTTTTTGTCCCCACAGCTCAACAGCGCTCACATTTTGTATCGTCTGCAAGCGCTCTTTGACAGTAAGCTCGGCGACCTCTGTCAGTTCCATTAAATTACGCAGCGAGCTGCGGACGCCTATTTGCAAAATAGGGTTCGCATCGGCATCGGCTTTGGCCACGGTAGGCGGGTCGCAGTCGCGTGGCAAATAGCGTTGTGCACGTGATACCTTGTCGCGTACATCGTTAGCCGCTGTTTCAAGGTCGACCGTTAGCTCAAACTCAACAGTGATACGGCTCGAACCCTGACTGCTGACGCTGCTAAGCGACCGAATGCCGGGTATGCCGTTGATATTCTGCTCTAAAGGCTCTGTTATCTGGTTCATGATTACTTCCGCGTTAGCGCCGGGATAGGAGGCGCTAACCGAAATAATAGGTTGGTCTACGCTGGGATATTCGCGCACGCCAAGCGATGTATACCCTATCATACCGAATAACAGTATGACGAGTACCAGGACGGTAGCCAGTACCGGGCGATTGATGCTTAATTCGGAAATATTTGCCATCTACCGAAGATTATCTATTGTTACCCGCATACCGGTACGTAATTGCATTACACCGGAGGTTATCACCGTATCCCCCGGCAGTAGTCCATCCAATACCTGTACATGGCTTTCCGTCCGCAGTCCGGGTGTAATTGTTTTTGCTCTTGCCTCGCCGTTCCTGTATTGATAGACTATAAATTTCCCCATCTCGGGAATGACCGCCTCGCTGGGAACCACTAAGGCATCATCCATTGCTTTGATGATTAGATCGACCTGCAGATTACGACCGGGCAAGATACGCCCATCTTCGTTTGGATATAAAGCCCTGACTTTTAAGGTGCGGGTCTCTAAGGCGATTTTGCTTTCCACCGCATAGACCTTCGCTTTGTACTCCTTTCTTAACCCGGAGGTCGTCGTCTCCAAGTTAAAAACGATGTCCGTCCCGTTTCTTATTTCCGATCCAAAACGTTCATTGACCGAAAACTCTATTTTCAGCGGACTGATTTTGGTCAGATTGACAATAATCGTCTGGGGTGTGGCATAAGCGCCTTCGCTCACCTGACGAAGGCCGATGATACCGTCAAACGGCGCGCGTAACTCGGTCTGAAGCAGACGCGCCTTAACTAACTCGATGTCGGCGAGCAGCACTTCCAAGGCCGTTGTGACCTGCTCGAAGGCTTCCAGGCTAACAGCATCTTTTTCCAATAAGGTGCCTTGGCGATTAACACGTTCCTTAGCTAACGGCAGTTGAGATTCCAATTTTTTTAGCTCAGCCTGCAACGGTTTATCGTTGATCTTGGCCAATAAATCACCTTTCTTGACATGCGAGCCTTCGGTAAAAAAAATGTCAATAATCTTTCCCGATGATTCAAAAGTCAAATTAACGTCCTCGTCGGGGATAGTCGTACCGACGGTCTTGTCACCGTCAATAAGCGATTGCTTTTTCAAAACGACCGCATTGATACTAATTGCCATCCGCCTCTGCGCCATAGCCGGCGGCGGAGGCCCTTGTGTTTTTTCCTCTGATTTCAATTTTTCTTTTACTCGCGGATAGGCTATCATACCTGCAATAATCAGTATGATAAGGCCTATAATCGTCCATCGAACCTGTTTTGTCATGTTTTCATCTTTAGTAAAAAAATCTATTTGAGGCGGCAAAGATAATAAAAGATTAAAAAATAATCGTATCTTTGCACAAATTATATAACTATTTTTTGAAATGAGAGACTTTAGAATTGTATTGGAGAAGCAAAAAGCGTTTTTCTATTCGGGCAAAACAAGAGACATAAACTTCCGAATAGAACAACTGAACCGATTGCGTAAGGTCGTGATTGATAAGCATCAGGACATCGAAGAATCGCTGAAAAAGGACTTGGCGAAATGTGAGTTTGAAGCGTTTGTGACCGAAGTGACCGCCATCCTTGATGACATCCAGGGGACGGTCGAAAATTTGGAGAACTGGGCCAAAACTGTCGAAGCTCCTTCCCCGCCGCTTTTCGGACAGGGCGAGAGCAAGGTTTATTATGAGCCTTACGGCACGGTTTTAATCCTCAACACTTGGAACTATCCCTTTGTACTTTGTTTCAAACCGCTTGTTGGCGCTTTAGCGGCAGGCAACTGCTGTATCGTTAAGCCTTCGGAAGTGACGCCGACGACCTCGAAAGTGATTACAGATATTATTCGAACAGCTTTTGACGAAGCGTATTGCGCTGCGATTGAAGCCGATGTTGAGGGAACGACCGAACTGCTAAAAGAGCGTTTTGATTTTATTCTTTTTACCGGCGGCACCAAAGTGGGGCGCATCGTAGCCCAAGCTGCCGCTCGACACTTAACCCCCGTAGCGCTCGAATTAGGCGGGAAAAGCCCGTGCATCGTTGACCAAACGGCTGACATCGAACGCTCAGTAGGGCTTATATGCTGGGGTAAGCTGCTTAATGCCGGACAGACATGCACCGCACCTGATTATATCCTTGTTCATAAAGATATAAAAGATACACTCATCGAAGCGCTGAAAAAGCAAATCACAGCTTTCTATGGCGAGGATATTAAAAACAACCCCGACTACGGACGTATCGTCAATCAGCGACATTTTGAGCGACTGCTGCTACTGATGCAAGACGGGACTATCGTTTTTGGCGGGGAGACCGATGCTAACCAGCGATTTATTTCGCCTACAATTATTGATAACATCACTTGGGACAGTCCGCTTATGCAGGAAGAACTGTTCGGGCCGCTTCTGCCTATCCTTACTTTTGATAAGATAGGAGATGTGGTGAAAGAATTGCAGCAACGCGACAAACCGCTTGCCCTGTATCTCTTCACGACTGATAAGGCAACGGAAGAGCTTTTTATTCATAACGTTCCCTTCGGGGGAGGATGCCTGAACACTACCCTTATGCACATGCTGAACACCCACCTGCCTTTTGGCGGCGTTGGGAACAGCGGCTACGGGCATTACATGGGCAAGTGGGGCTTTGATATGTTTTCTCACAAGAAAAGCGTCTATAACAGGGCCTTATCCGACGACCCAGCGCCCGTTTTCCCGCCCTATAGCGACAACGTAAAGATGATTAAACAGTACTATTTAGGCGGCTAAGAGCACTTTTTCGTATTTCGTTTATCTGCTCGGGGGGTAAGCCGGATAATTTACTTGCATCTTCTATTGTCAGTCCCATTTCCAAAGTCCTCAATGCTACTTCAACGGCTTTATTATGTTCACCTTCTTCTTTGGCTGCGTTAAACATACTGCTTACGGTCAGGGTATCTATTTTCCACTTGTTGTATGCCTCTGACTGTGCTTTGGTGTAAGCGGCGCGTTCCATGAAACCTATCGCTTCACGGATGCTTGTGTTCGCCGAAAACACGCTTGAACGTTAAATCGTTCTTGGGCCAAGATAGTGTGCCATAACCGGAAAAGTTTAAATATGAACGGCTCAAAGATACGAAAAAAATCAATAACAACTTTTTAAAATGGGAATAATTATTATCGTCGCAACAAATTGAATTGCACCTAAATTGTAATAAAATTTTTCTATTACAAAAAAAAACCTTTCCTTTGCAGCGTTTTAGAAATCATTTAAAACAATAAATATGAAAAAAACGATTTTTATAATGATGTCATGTATGCTGTTTTCTATCAACATACAAGCGCAGAACGTCCTTCCTTCGGGCGTTCAATTGGATCATGATACCATCGTTTTGGCATTAGGAAATGATACGACCTTGGTTGCGCATGTTTTGCCCCATAATACAACCAATAAAACCCTATCCTGGATCATCCTTGAAAATGGCTTATCTGTTATTGATACCCTGTATACGCTACAAGATACGATTTGCGAAATACAGGCCATTAGCGTCGGAACGGTAAAAATAGTGGTACAAACAAAAGGAGGCGGTAATTTTCGTGATACATGCATTGTCCAAGTTGTCATTCCTACTACCGACATCGCCCTCAGCCATGATACGATACGAATGTTCCTCAGCAGGGATACACTACTTGTCGCCTCTGTATTTCCACACGATGCAACCGACAAATCCATCACCTGGATCAATACGAACCCCGACGTCGTTTTCGAAACGACCGTCGATTCCTTTTGTACCCTGACTTCCCTGTCTTTTGGTCAATCGATGATTTATGCTGTAACTAACTTCGGCGAACTAAAAGATTCCTGCGTGATAGAAGTTATCCCGTATCCTATCGAAAGCCTTACATTAAGCGCCGACAGTATAGATATTTATATCGGTTCGGATACCACCCTGATTGCGCATCTTGAGCCAACTTTCGGCATTAATCACGACGTGGATTGGAAAAGTCTGAACGAATCCATTGTCGAATTAGTTTCTTCCGGTTATGATACCGTCTACACGATTCGGGCCAAAGCGCTTGGAATAGCTCACATCGTCGCCATCTCTTCACAAGAAACATTGATGACCGACACTTGCGTTGTCACCGTTCATGGCATCCCCGCCGAAAGTGTATCCTTAAACCATGACACCTTAGTGATGCACATAAATACCGATACTACGCTGATTGCACACATTTTGCCCCACAATACAACCAATGATTCCATCGAATGGGTCAGCGCAGATTCTGCTGTGGTCGATATCATAACCGAGCCGCTAAGAATAAATGATACAATATGCGTTATCCGAGCCGTGAAAGCCGATACCGTAAAAATCTATGCCAAGACCTTCGATGGAGGCTTTAAGGATTCGTGCGTAGTTATCGTAATAGTACCGGTCGACAGTGTCGTTATGAATGTGAAAAGTATAACCCGGGATATTGATGACATTTATCTATTGCATGCTACCATCTACCCCGATAGCGCTACGTTTAAATCTTTGGTTTGGCATATAGATAACCCCCAAATTTTTGATACCTTATCTATTGAAAACGATACCATTGCACATATTCAGATGCTCAAAGCAGGTACTGCAACCATTTATGTATCAACACCCGATGGGTTATGTAAAGATTCCTGTATTGTTACCGTTAACCCCAAGCCGGTAGAGAGTATAAAACTCAACAGGTCGAGCTTAGACCTTTTGCCCGACAGTACTTTCCGCTTGACGGCCACCGTTCTTCCTCCCAATGCCTCCAACCGTTTGGTGGTATGGACAAGCAGCGACCCGAGTTTCGTCGAAATCACCTCTACCGTTAATGATTCGATATGTATTATTAAAGCCTTAAAGCCAGGCAACGCTATCGTCCGTGCCAAAACAAACGATGGCGCGTTCAAAGATTCGTGCGTTGTCACCGTCCTTCCGTACCCCATAACGAAGATGACCCTTTCGCATGACAGCTTGACCTGTTATCTAAACAACGACTTTAATACCTTTATTTATTATTTAGAAGTGGCCATCAAACCAGTTCAAACAACGCTTAAAGCCGTCGAATGGACCTGTTCCGATCCAACAATAGTTGAAGTCGTGACAAAGGGCAGCGTTGATACCATTCGTCAAATTAAACCCCTGCTCCCTGGTACCGCAACCGTCTTTGTCCGTTCTCTTTACGGCAATTTCAAAGACTCCTGCGTTATTACCGTCAAAGACCAGTTTCTTGTCCTCGAAACAGATACGGTTTACGCATCGGCTAACGGCATCGTCGAGATCTCATTAATTGTTCCTGATAATTACATCCAAGCAGGCTCCTTCGAATTGCAGCTTCCCAACTATTTCGGTTTAGTAAAAGACAGCAAAGGATTCAAATCAGCCTTGACAAATGATTTTAAAGACAACTATGACCTGACAATAACCCCTGTCAATGATAGCATCTACCTATTCGACGTTAGTTTGAAAGCCACCGCTTCGTCCGAAATGAAAACTCGTTCGGGAACTGTTTCTTTAATCAAGTTGATGGACATATCTTATACCATCTACAAGAATGACATCTTAGGAAGCAGAGAAAACTATAAGGCCAGGATGGTAGATGTCGTCTTTGTATTAGATGACCAGATGACCCTCGAAGAGAAACGTATTGAATTCGTTATTAAAGCATTTCGAGACCCTGTTGGAAATGCAGCCTTCGACAAACCGGCTATCTTGTCCTATTTCTATAATCAGCGCTTATTCGTCTATTCAGAAAAAGCAGAGACCATCTATGTCTATTCGTTGAACGGCCAACTGCTGTTTACCGGCGTGAAAAAGGAAGGGCCTGCCGTTTTTGACCTGACTATTCCGGAGAAAACGCTGGTAGTGAGAGGCAGCTCCGGCTGGGCTAATACAATTGCTAATCAATAATGTAGGCGTCTTACATCCCCCTGTCCCCATTTTCTTCCACTTCGTGAACATTCCATAGAGTAATAATTTTTGTGTCGTTTTACGAAGTGAAAAAAAGAGACACGTTATTTGAATTTTTAACATCAAGGAACGTTCAAAGGGGGACAAAAAAACTGAAAATATTGCCCCCTTCAAAAGGGGACTGAAACCTATAAATAATTATGTCAGAAAATTTTTGCGTCATCATGGGTGGCGGTATAGGAAGTCGCTTTTGGCCCTTCAGTAAAGAGAGTTATCCGAAACAGTTTTTAGATTTTTTTGGTTTGGGACGGTCGTTGTTGCAAATGACTGTCGACCGGTTTGTCAAAATCATCCCCATCGAAAACATCTATATCGTTACCAATGAGCGATATGCCGACTTAGTCAAAACACAACTACCCCAATTGCATGAGCGACAGGTCTTGCTGGAGCCTGCCCGTCGCAATACAGCACCCTGTATTGCATACGCAGCCTATCACATCCGGCAACGTTGTCCGGATGCCAATATCGTCGTAGCGCCCTCCGACCATCTGATACTGAAAGAGAACGAGTTCCTTAACGCTATTAACAAGGGGCTATCATTTATTCAGTACCATGATGCCTTGATGACGCTTGGCATCAAACCCAGCCGTCCCGAAACCGGCTATGGATACATACAAAGCAGCGACACGATGATAGGCGAATTGACGAAAGTCAAATCCTTTACCGAAAAACCTAACCTCGAATTAGCCAAAATTTTAGTTAAAAGCGGCGAGTTTTTCTGGAACTCCGGTATCTTTCTGTGGAACGTGAGCGCGATTATAAACGCTTTCCATCGCTACCTTCCCGAAATATCTTCCCGCTTCGATGCAGGTTACGACCGGTTTAACACACCCGACGAACAAGCGTTTATCAACAAGCACTATCCCTATTGCCCCAGCATCTCTATCGACTACGGGGTCATGGAAAAGGCCGATAATGTATATATGTTATGTGTTGATGTGGGCTGGGCTGACCTCGGCACCTGGGGATCGTTGTTCGACATAGCGCCCAAAGACAGCGAAAACAATGCCGTCTTGAAGACACGCGCCCTTTGTTATGAGAGTAAAAACAATATCATCGCCTTAGAAAACAATAAACGGTTAGCTGTCATACAGGGCTTAGACGACTGTATTATAGCCGAAAGCGGGAACGTATTGCTGATATGTAAAAAAGAAGACGAGCATCGTATCAAACTGTTTATGGCGGATACGAGGCTTCAATTTGATGACGAGTTCCTTTAACCCAGCGTATGAAAAAAAGAAAACTGAGGGCGCACAGGGAAAAGCCGCCTAAAAGCGCAAAACCAAAAAGGAGACGACGTTCCGGCTACGCGGAGGAGTTGTTGAAAAACGCGCAACGCAATCATGATGCCGTTGCGCAAGATATCCTGACGGAATTTGGGCTACCGCAAAACTATCCTGCAGAGGTCGAACAGGCAGCAGCGCTGATTAGGGAAGAAATAACGGAGGCCGACGTCGAAGGGCGGGAAGACTTCCGCGTTATTACGACCTTTACGATTGACCCGAAAGATGCAAAGGATTTTGACGATGCACTTTCGTTACGACCAACCAACGACGGACTTTGGGAGGTAGGGGTGCATATAGCCGATGTCACCCGATATGTAGAAACCGACGAAATCATCGACCGCGAAGCCTTCGGGCGGGCCACAACGGTCTATCTCGTCGATAGAACCATTCCTATGCTACCCGAAAAACTCTCCAACCAACTGTGCTCGCTTCGTCAGGACGAAGACAAGCTGTGCTTTTCTGTTATTTTCTCGCTCAACGATAGAGCAGAAATACAAGATGCACGAATAGTACGCACAGTGATACGCAGTAACCGTAGGTTTACCTACGAAGAAGTACAAAACGTGATAGAAACGGGAGAAGGCGAGTTCCAACATGAAATACTGAAACTGAACGAGCTGGCCAAATTGTTACGTGATAAACGCTTTGCGGACGGCGCTATCGATTTCGACCGGTTTGAAGTGAAATTTGAAATTGACGAAAAAGGGAAACCCCTCAGCGTCTTTTTCTACGAAACAAAAGAAGCCAACCATCTAATCGAAGAGTTTATGTTGCTGGCCAACCGCCATGTAGCCGAATTCATCGGAAAAAAAACGAAAGGCCGAACAAAGAATACCTTTGTCTACCGCATCCATGACCAGCCCGATCCCGACAAGATACGTTCTTTTAGCGATTTTATCGGACGTTTTGGATACAAACTGAAGACAACCGGCAGTAAAAGAGATTTGACTAAAAACATCAATCAACTGTTAGATAAATCAAAAGGCAAACCCGAACAAAACCTGATAGAAACGCTGGCGGTTCGCTCGATGCAAAAAGCCGTTTATTCCACCCATAACATTGGCCACTACGGTCTTGCCTTTCCCTATTATACCCATTTCACCTCGCCTATCCGCCGTTACCCCGATATGATGGTACACCGCCTGCTGACGCATTACTTAGCCGGCGGAAGAAGCGTAAACCATGAGTTGTTGGAAGACCGGTGCAAACACTGCTCGGCAATGGAACAATTGGCAACCAATGCCGAAAGAGCCTCTATCAAATTGAAACAGGTAGAATTTATGAGCGATAAAATCGGACAAGTCTTCAACGGTATCATCACAGGCGTTACCGAATGGGGTTTATACGTCGAACTTATCGCAAACAAATGCGAAGGCCTTATCTCCATGCGTGACCTGAAGGGCGACTACTACGAGTTAGACGAGAAAAATTATTGCCTCACCGGCAAATACCACAAAACCACCTACCGCCTCGGCGACCCTATCACCGTCCAAATCGCCTTCGCCAACCTCCAACGCCGCCAATTAGACTTCACCCCCGCCTAACTCCCCCTCTTTAACCTATGATTTATCAATCACAAAAACGTAGCATATTTACGCTATGAAGGTCAAGTACAAAGTCATGGATACCAAACACCAAATAAAATGATTATTAAGTATATCCACACATCCCTCAGCCCGCTTGCCTGTCGGCAGACACGGCTTCAAAGGGGGAATTAAAAAAAAACAGATGAAACCCATTACATTATTCTATTTAAAAGATTGTCCGTTCTGCAAAAAAGCGCTTAAGTACATTGACGACCTAAAACAGCAAGCTGTTTATGCACCGATAGAGATTGAACTCATAGAAGAAAGCGAGCAACCTGATTTAGCCGACCAGTATGATTATTATTATGTCCCTACCTTCTATCTCGACGGCGTCAAACTGCACGAAGGCGGTATCTTTGAAAAGGAAGTAGAAGTTCTCCTTCAAAAAGCCCTTGAATAAATAGCAAACCTTTAAAAGGCGTGAGGATGTCACCTACGGGACTGATAGTCGAAGGCCAAAAGCTCACATTTTACATCCCCCTGCCCCCTTCAAAGGGGGAGTTAGGGTAATGTATAAAATTCGTATGTGGTTTTCCATGTAAATTGCTCGCCGGGCTGTACGTCGATGTCGATGAACGGTTCGGGGCATGATGTGGTGGATGACGCCCAATAATTAATCTTCGCTATAGGGCGGTCGCCGATGATGCGCACACCGGCGCCGGTGCGAATATTTTCGATGCGGAAATCATAGTCTTTGACCGATTGTGAATGGCCTAACATATCGCCCATAAAAACCGTCTCATTGCGCTCAAACAAGCGCGGATACCGGATGGTATTACCTTCTATAATAACCGGACTGTCGGCCCGATTCCACCTTCCCGATACCTCAAACGGGAAACGGATGACCACATTGGGACCCGTCGGTTCGTTGTCGATGGTAAAGAAATTGTGGTTATAGACATCGGTTTTAATCGCTTTCTTGCCCGTATTTTTCAATGTATGTTCCAGTACCAACTCCGGTTTGCCTTCGGTAAGACGTACCGTTTTGGTATAATGGTAGGAATATCCTGCCACATCCTTTACCTCGTGGATGAAAATAACCTGGTTAGCCGATTTCTTTATCGTCCATTTGCCCGGATTGGAAATAGGATACAGTTTGAAGTTATTAAAACGGGTATCGTCTTTCTTTAAACCTCCTACTCCGATACGCAGGAACTCGCCGCCGACCTCTGCCTGCTGGTAACCTATCTCCGTAAAGTTTTCAACAGGGCCGCAAATAGCATCGTGGAGCTTAGGGTCATATTCGGGGAACCATTGCCCAAAATATTGATGCCCCTTATATTCAAGCGAAGGCATATTGCCTGACCAGTCAAACCGTGTCCCCTGATAGTAACCCCTCTCCGCATCCGGCAGATAGAGTTTAGCGCGAATCAGACGGTTTGAAATTTCTACAGCCGAGATGTCGGTTGTGGCAGCCTTACATCCTGACAAACAAATACATAAAAATAAAAAAAGTATCCGGTTCATAATCGTATTTTTTAATTTGATTCAATTTCCAGCAGTTCAACTTCAAAAATCAGGGTAGCATACGGCGGGATAGATGGCGGCTGGCCGGTTGTTCCATATCCCAAGTTGTAGGGAATAAACAACTCCCATTTTGAACCTGTTGGCATCATTTTAAGCGCTTCCGTCCAGCCGGTAATAACCCCATTAATGTGAAATGTTGAAGGAGTATCGCTCTTATACGAACTGTCAAACTCGGTTCCATCGACCAACTTGCCCCGGTAATGTACTTTTACCCTTGCCATGTCTGTGGGTATCTGACCGGTTCCTTCCTTCATAATTCTATATTGCAACCCGCTTGCAGTCGTTTTAATAGCCGGGTTGTTTTTGTTTTCGGCAAGCAATTTTTCGCCCGCAGCTATCATCTCTCCAAATTTTATCTTTATATAGGTTTCCTTGACGGCTTCCATTTTCATGTTACTAAACGATTGTGCATGAAGAAGGGTCATATCGTCCTGGTTTTTAACCCCGCTATAAAAACCTGATAACAAGGCCCAACGATTAACGGTTTGCTCCTTATCGCCCAGAAAAATTTCATTGTTCAAGTTAGTTACCCATTGGTTGTTGATTAATTGCGCTATACGCTTTCCTTCCATATAGGCAATCTCTTTCGGACCATAATTCTTAGCGCCATCACGGAATCCTTTATAAAAGGCTTCTAAGTAATTCGTATCAATCCCTGCCTGGAAAACTAAATAGTTCATAAAACCTTCCGTCCTTGCCATTCCATAATAAAACGATAGTGAATCAATGTCTGTTTTTATTTCCGCTTTGCGTGAAAACACGTTGCAGGAGCCTAATCCCAATCCAATCATTGTCACAATTACCGTAAAAATACTTAGTCTTTTCATCTCTATAAAAATTAATTAATTAGCTATTATTCAAATATTTAGAATATTATTTTCAAATTTTCATTGTGCAAAAGTACAAAAAACATCGTTAGCAGCAAATATTATTTGTACTTTTGCGCTTGTACATCATTTTCAATCTATCTATATGAAGCGATTTTTATCTCTTATTCTTACGTTTTTTTGCCTCTCAGTCAGTGCGCAAAACATCACATTGCAAGAGCTTTACGGCATGGAACCGCTAACGGTTGTGCAACCTTTCGTTATAGATTCGACCAACCGAACCGGACAGAACTATTCGGACGTCAACCTCTTGCGTTTAAAGGTAACAGTCCCCGAACAGCCTCTTTTCAGCAAAAAGTATACGGCTGATACAACTGGCCTTTTCGTCTTGCTGGGTCAGGGCGCTAGTTACATTCAACTTTTTTCCTTTTATGTCAGCGCTAACGCTTATGGAAAAGCGCGGGTAAAGGTTACTTCGGACGTGATGCTGGAAATCTATATAAACGACAAGTTAGTAACGTCGAAAACAACTATCGAAAGTTCGCCGGATTTAGCTAAGCATGTTTCCGCCGAAATCAACCCTTACCCCCAGACTTGCCGGGTAGTTATCAAATGTCTCCATTCGGGAAAAAACACGAAATCATCGATGAAAATAGTCATTGAAGACGTATTAACCGGAGCTTCTACCAATGATTCTCCGGATAACGACCCGCTTCTCAGGCTGTCGGTCTCGCATAATCCGATGCGGAAAATTAGCTTGGAAGACGTCATTAACGGGACGCGTGTTTCCGGGCTTTCGCTATCGCCTTCGGGGAAACATGTCTTGCTCACTTATACGAACACCTATCAAAGTCGCTCTACAACCTCGACCGAATTATACACGACAAAGACAGGCCGAAGGGTTACCATCGACACAGAGAACCGGAAGCGGCAGTTGAGCTGGCTGCCTAAATCCGACCGCCTGTCTTATCTGCTCAGAGACGGCGAACAAACCCACCTGATGGTTATCCATCCGGAGACATTGGAAGAATCGGTACTGGCAGCCAATATCCCAGACGAGCGATTCACGATTTCACCGGACGAACAGTCGTTTTTTTATACCAAAGCCGATAGAGAAACCGAACAGCAAGGCGATGTGTTCCGTATGAACACGCTGACGATACGTAGCGGCGGCCAACCCTCCCACGCATTTATTTACTGTTATAACCTTCAGACCGGACAAACGCATCAACTGACCTTTGGCTCGCATGGCGCCAGCATCAACGACATCAGCCATGATGGTAAAAGGCTTCTTTTCTCTATCTCCGATGAGATAATTACCGAGCACCCCTTTCGCAAAAGCTCGCTGTTCATGCTTCACCTTGAGACTATGTTAGTAGACACGTTGTGGATAGATGATAAATTTGCTTCGCAGGCGCAGTTCTCACCCGACGGCAGGCAGATAGTCATTACAGGCGCTCCCGAATCATTCGGAGGTATCGGCCTGAATGTAGGCGCAGGACAGACCGCTAACAGCTACGACACACAAGCCTATCTGATGGATATCCAAACCAAAGCTATCGACGCTTTCACCCAACACTTCAATCCTTCTATCAAGAGCATTCAATGGAACCGGCTTGACGGCCTTATCTATTTGCATACGACCGACAGAGATCTTTCTACTATCTACACATATAACCCAAAAACCAAAAAGTTTACACTCCTGCCTTCGTCCGAAGATGTTATTACACAGTTTCAGGTATCCGGTCAGTCGCCTGTTTTGGCTTATGCTGGGGTAAGCGTCTCCAATTCAACGCGGGCCTATATCTACGAGCTGAATACGAAAAAAACTTCCCTTATTGCCGACCCTTTTGCGAAAGAGTTAAGCCACATCAAACTCGGTGACGTCAAAGACTTTCATTTCATCAATTCGGACGGCGTCGAAATACAGGGCTATTATTTCCTGCCGCCTGATTTTGACCCCGCAAAAAAATACCCTCTGATAGTCAATTATTACGGTGGTACGACGCCTACCGAGCGGTTATTCGAGAGCCGTTACCCAAAACATGTCTATGCTGCATTGGGGTATGTAGTATATGTCGTGCAGCCCAGCGGCGCTATTGGCTATGGGCAGGAATTTTCGGCGATGCACGTCAACACCTGGGGTATCCGCTCGGCCGACGATGTCATCGAAGGCGTTCACAAGTTCCTAACCGCGCATCCTTTTATTGACCCCCACAAAATCGGCTGTATAGGTGCCTCCTACGGCGGGTTTATGACGATGTACCTTCAGACACGCACAGACCTTTTTGCCGCCGCCGTCTCACACGCGGGCATCAGCTCTATTAGCAGTTATTGGGGTGAAGGGTATTGGGGTTATTCGTACAGCGCAGCCGCAAGCGCCCACAGTTACCCCTGGAACAACCGAGACTTGTATGTCAATCAAAGTCCGCTTTTCAGCGCCGATAAAATCAATACGCCCATCCTGCTGCTGCACGGCACAGTTGACACCAATGTCCCGGTAGGCGAAAGCATCCAGATGTACACCGCCCTGAAGATATTGGGCAAACCGGTAGAATTAATCCAGGTTAGAGGGGAAGACCATCATATCCTGACATACGATAAAAGACTCAAATGGAACAACGCCATTTTTGCATGGTTCGACCGCTGGCTCAAAAATGAACCCCTCTGGTGGGACGAACTCCCCCTTTGAAGGGGGCAGGGGGATGTAAAAGATAGAAGAATTATTCGTGAAACTTCGTTAATTCGTGGCTAAAAAAGAACTATGATACGATTTGAATGCGACTACGCCGAAGGCGCCCATCCCAAGATTTTGGAGCGCTTAATAGAGACCAATTATACCCAGACAAAAGGGTATGGCGATGATGAATACTGCGAAAACGCCCGCCGTCTTATCCGCCATTTATGCAATGCCGAATCGGCTGATGTCCACTTTTTAGTGGGAGGCACCCAGACCAACACGACGGTCATTGCCTCCATATTGCGCCCGCACCAGGGCGTCATCTCCGCCGTAACCGGACATATCAACGTACATGAAACGGGCGCAGTTGAAGCAACCGGTCATAAAGTGCTTACCTTGCCGTCTATAAACAGCAAACTGACTGCTTCGCAAATCGAACAGACCTGTTCTGACCATTGGAACGACGCCAACCACGAACATATCGTACAGCCGGGTATGGTTTACATCTCGAACCCCACCGAAGGGGGCGTCATCTACACAAAGCATGAATTACAGGCTATAAGCGACGCCTGCCGTTTATATAACCTTCCGCTTTTCTTAGACGGCGCGCGTCTCGGCTACGGCTTAGCCGCCGAAGACAACGACCTGACGCTGCCCGATATTGCTCGCTTGTGCGATGTCTTTTATATCGGCGGTACCAAAGTAGGCGCCTTGTTCGGCGAAGCGCTGGTTATCACGAATGACGCACAAAAAAAAGATTTCCGTTACTTTATCAAGCAACGTGGCGGCATGTTAGCCAAAGGACGGTTACTCGGCCTCCAGTTTGAAACACTTTTTGCAGACGGCCTCTATTTTGAAATCTCTCGCCATGCTGTACAGATGGCGATGAAGATACGAAACGCCTTCCGTGATAAAGGATTCTCTTTTTTGCTTGAATCTACCACCAACCAGCAGTTCCCCATCCTTACGACCGAACAGATAAATCACTTTTCAAAAAAATACGCTTTTGAAATGTGGACAAGAATAGACGCGCATCATGCGGCCGTCCGGTTCTGCACCAGTTGGGCGACCCGCGAAGAAGATGTAGACACTTTGACCAGCGACCTTGAAAAAGGCTAAAAGTATGTCTAATCCGGTTTTTCATTTCCTCCAATTCTCCGTCCGGCATGATAAATGTGCGATGAGAGTAGGTACAGATAGCGTTTTACTCGGCGCTTGGGTTGATGTACGCCACACTTTCAATGTGCTTGACGTAGGTACAGGTACCGGAGTAGTAGCGCTGATGATTGCTCAACGCAATCTTGCTACGATGATTGACGCGATAGATATTGACATGGACGCCTGCGAGCAAGCGCTGGAAAACGTTGAACAGTCACCTTTCCACGACCGGATACAAGTGTTACTGCAGTCGTTTTTCGATTATTCACCGGAAAAAAAATATGACTTGGTTGTTTCCAATCCCCCTTATTTTCAGAACGCCTTGCCCAGCCCCGATGATAAAAGAAACGTCGCGCGACACAACGATACGCTACCCTTCCAACAATTAATCGAACATGCCATACCTCTCCTTTCCGAAAACGGACGTATCGCCCTCATCTTACCGATGTCGCTTTCTAATGATTTGGATTTCTTCATTGCTACCCACAGGCTTTTCGAGCTTCGTCGAACAATAGTAGTCACCGTTGAAGGCCTCAAGCCCAAACGGTTCTTAGTTGAGATAACGCCAAAAAGCCCGTATACCTCTGATAATCATTTCAAAACAATCACAGATCCTTTAGTTTTAGAAACCAAAGAACATCAACGAACTGTTCAGTTCCAGACATTAATTAACGATTTTATTGCACATATATGATAATACCGGCTGGATAAATGATCAACACAGTGCGATGAACTATTATGCAAATTTCAAACACAGCATTACGCTGTTTCGGGCTTTCAAAGTATTCAGGGAACAAGTATCAGTTCAGGATTTTAACCTTTTTGTCCAGTCGGCTAAAAAAACGGGGATATTCAACAGGTTGCCATCTTTTTTCAAGTTATTGAATGAATAGCGGATACGGAGGTCGGGCGAAAATAGGTCGTTGTAGACATGCAAACTTTTTCCTGAAATGGAGGTTGCCGATTTAACTTCTATTGGAATGATTTCCAGTCCATCTTGAAGTATATAATCCACTTCGGCTTTGCCTTCGGAAGTCCAATATCTTGGTAAAACCTCAAATTGTGTCACTAACGATTGTAAGACATAATTTTCGGTCATTGCCCCTTTAAATTCAGAGTATAACGGGCTCCTGTTTAGAATAACTTCGGGAGGTAGTTTTGCTAATTTTCTCAACAATCCAATGTCTGAAAGGTATATTTTGAATGCCGTTAAATCGTCGTAAGCGCTAATAGGTAACGCCGGTTTTGTAATGGCAAAAATCCTGTGTACCAAGCCGGAATGCTGCAACCAAAGCAAAGCGTCTTCATATTCACGCGCTCGTGCTCCGGGTTTGACTAACTTATAAAGGAACTTACGATTCTCACGCGATAATTGAGAAGGTATTGATTTCCAGATTTCTGTTATCCTTGGTATATCTTTCTTTTCGGCGTGTTTTGCAAAATCAAGCGAATACGCATTTAGAATATTTTGTAACACCTCCTCCACCTTTTCCATTCCCCTGTTATCTAAAAAAACAGACGCAGCCTCAGGCATTCCACCGGTTACTTGGTAGCGATGAAATGCTTCCGTCAATTGATTGAAAATAATCAAAGGCAACTCTTCTATTTCAGTTAATTCTTCTAAATAATCATGAAGGTTACGCATATCTACCTCCAAAAATTCCTTGAAAGTGATGGGATGCATTTGTAAAAAATCAACTTTTCCTACCGGGAAGCTATCGCCTTTTGCCATTGAAACTCCCAGTAATGACCCCGCTGCAACAATGGCAAATTCAGGTGTTTCTTCGTTAAAATATTTTAAAGAATTTAGCGCTTTATTGCATTCCTGAATCTCGTCGAAAATAATCAACGTCTTTTCCGGAACAATAGCCTCCGGTGTGATGGTTTTCAACTGACGAATCAAACGATAGGGGTCTCTTGTTTGTTCAAACAACTGAAACAGTTCCTCATTCCTCTCAAAGCTAAAATAGGCGGTATGCTCAAAATACCGCTCTCCAAAGGCTTTCATTACCCAGGTTTTGCCGATTTGTCTGGCGCCTTGTAGAATGAGCGGCTTGCGGTCTTTCCGCAACTTCCAATCCGCTAATTGTTGTAGAATTGTTCTTTCAATTGTCATAAAAAAAACACATTTTTCGTTCCGATTATGTGAGTTATTTCACATTTTTGGCACATAATGCGTGCAAAAGTAATAATAATATTTCTACCAGCAAGCGATTCCGGAAAAATAATTATAAATTCGATTTTTTTAGAAATTCGCATCCATTCCGGAAAGGACTTTTTTTACCAAAAAGAACACAAAGAAATTTCAAAGGGCACAAAGGGGGAAAAACTGTATTTCAGAACTTTGTGGAAAATCTTTGTGAACTTTGTGGTTATTTTCAAATGCACGCTTAGCTATACTGAATTCTTTATAAATGGTAAGCATAATGATTTTCAATCCAGTATACTGTTTTGTCAACTCGCCGCAAAACTCTACACCATCGCCATCAGGTAAACCGATGTCAAGCAATAAGATATCCGGTCTGTCTTTGATTAATCCCTCGCGGCATGATTGGATGTCGTAATACACATCTGAAACATGCGCTATTCCCGATTCATTGACCAATTTGCTCAAACTCTCCACCACCAACTTGTGGTCATCGACAATCTGTATTGTTATCATAATACTGTCATTCATAACTATCCTTTATCTATTTTCAATTGAATGGTCGTTTCCGTTCCTTTACCTGATGCGGCATTGAAGTCAATGAATCCGTTGTAAGAGGCGAAACGGTCGTAAATACTTTTTAACCCGATACCCTTTTTCTTTTCGGCGTTTCGTTTCGAAAAATTCTCCTGTTCATATTTTTAATTATTGGGTTCACTCCGAAAAGTGTTTTTAACCACAAAGGACACAAAGTTTGCACAAAGTTCACAAAGAAAACAAATTGTTTTACAGCGATTTGTGTTCTTTGTGAATTTCCTTTGTGTTCTTTGTGGTAAAGTTTTTTGACTTTTCGGAGTGGACTCATTATTTATGCCCCTTGTGAGGCGGTTTGACTAATGGGTGACAAAATAGTGCCCCCATGCTCCATTCAATGAATTATAAAGACCGCTGTAATTCCTTGAATATGACATGCCATGAGCGCTGACTGTAAAGGTAAACTGGCTGTACGTTTGGGCGTATGATTCGCTACTCATAATTGACTGCGAAAGTTGATAGGTGCCGGGACCGGAAATTGGAATATCCCGTGTTTGGGTAATTGTTTTCCTGTTCCCGTTAGGCGCTCCGGTAGCTTCTTCTGTAATAGTTATAGATGTTCTGCCAGCGGCGTCGTAAACTACTAAGTTGAAATTGAGTTGACTACCGGTGAAAAACCCCGACCAGGTGTATAAAGATTCTATTACTGGATTTCGTCCTACAAAAGCAATGTTTGGCTCCGGCGCTTTTTGAGTAACATAAATCCTTTGAGGTAAAGCATGAACCGCAGAAACAGTAACAGTGGCGTTTCTGTTGGATTCGCCGGTAAAAGCCGGCGCCGTTAAAGTAATGGTATTGCCGGCCTTACTAACCGTCAACCATTCCTGATTACTGACTGCATCCCAAGATGATTGGTTGGTGGTAACGGTAACCGTTTTTGTTTCGCCCTCTTTTTTAAGTTCCACGCTACCGGGCGAAACCGACAATTGAGCGCCGGCGCCTGCTTGAAAAACTGAGACAACCTGAGGAATAGCGTTTCCAGCGGTTACGGTTATCGCTGCCTCGCGGGAAACTGTTGCAGTGTTGGCTTCGATATTTACCGGACACTTATCTCCGGATACTCCAGACGCAATAGGTAATGTACACCATGTTTTGTTGGATGTCGCATTCCATGAAGGCTGGTTGGTTATAACTCCAAAACCAGTTCCACCGGCTGTGGATACAAACGTAAGCCTGTTATCGGTAACCGATAATTGCGCATCTGTGCTTGCGGTTGTCCATTTGGCATACAGTGAAATATTAGCAGTTACGCCGTTTACATTGTACGGAAAGGTTACTTTGTTGGTCAGAGCGGCTTCCTTGTACCAACCGTCGAATTCGCTGCCGGCCTTTGTTGGCTGGTTGGGTTCGGCTAACGTTCCGCCCTTCACTACCTGCGAAGCATGGTTGGCATTTCCCGGCCATGAACCGCCATTCAAATTCCACGTAATCTGCCAATATTCTACGTTTGTTTCATCTTCCCATTTGGCAAAAAGTGTAATATCGCTGTTTACAGGTGATTGAAAGTTATATGCTGTTGCATCTTCCGACAGATGCCAAAACATAAAGGCATATCCTGTTTTAACGGGATTGGGTGACGGCGCTGTTACCGTTTCGCCCGACATTACCTCTTGCATAGCAGGTACAGGCATTCCGCCATCTGTTTCAAAAGAAACCCAAAAACAGGAAGATTCCTCTATCAGGTTATTACAGCCCAAACAACCTGACATAATAATTGCTATAACTAAAAGGGCACAAATAGTATAGCGATGTCTTCGTATAATACTTATACTTTGCTTGTAGAATGGTACATTTTTCATTTTATTAATATATTTTACTGCAAAGATACATACGATTTATTTTCTGTCAATCACCCAAAGGGTAAAAAGATGGAAATCTCACACTTTTTTACCCTTTCAGGTAAAAATTCAACATAGAAAAAATTTTTTGTTGTTTTATTGGAAATGTATTACATTTGCAGCCGCAAAATGAAGTAAAATTATCATAAGTATGATTTATTCGCACGAAGTTGAACACATGTGTGTCGTCACAAGGGGAGCGACACATGCTTCTGCGCCCATCCCTGCCGAAGGTAAATGGGTGAGAGCAAAGGAAATAAAAGACATCTCCGGTTTCACGCACGGCATAGGCTGGTGCGCACCGCAGCAAGGCGCCTGCAAGCTGACGTTAAACGTAAAGGCGGGTATCATTCAGGAAGCATTGATAGAAACGATTGGTTGTTCGGG
>Ga0209628_10000485_pt1 | contig 24381 bp, 21 predicted proteins | sample TergutCu122P4_FD_187285 | JGI IMG/M metagenome (GOLD analysis project Ga0209628, IMG submission 187285) | Cubitermes ugandensis P4 segment gut microbial communities from Kakamega Forest, Kenya - Cu122 P4 (SPAdes) (version 2) | ecosystem: Host-associated > Arthropoda: Insects > Digestive system...
CCGACGCGCGAGTTTTCGCGAAAACTGATACTTTTTATGGGGTGGTTTTATGCCAAAAACAGGTGGTACGCGCCAGGGTGCCGGACGTCCGCCAAAGCCCGCCGCTACAAAGATTTTGGACGGCAATCCGGGCAAACGCCCGATAGCTGTGCTGGAATTTTACAAAGATAAGCCCGTTTCAAAAAAGTTCAAGAAGAAAGTCCCCTCGTATCTGGATCAGGCGGCTAAAGAAGGCGATGCCATTCTCCCCAGTACAACTGAGCTGTATGAGGACATAAGGGGTTTTGTTGAGGCGGCGGGGTGCCTGGACAAGATATCCGATCAGTTATTGCAGGAGTATGCGTATCTTCGGCGCTCGTTCTTGGAATGCGAAAATTTCAATAAAGTGCATGGCCGTATCGCAAACGGACGCAGAAGCCCGTATGTCACAATGGCACTGGACTACCAAAAAGCGGCGCAGTATGTTTTCAACTCGATCTGGAACCTGATCATCCGCTGCTCGACCGAGGTATACGCGGCGGATCGGAATTCGTTCCTGCAAAAAATGGAGACGAGAGGTTTCTAACCTATGCGGATGATTGACCGTTTTGAAAAAGTCGATATTAATAAGCTGGTACCGTATTCTCGCAATTCACGCAAGCACAGTCCGGCGCAAATATCACAGATTCGCGCTTCCTTGCGTGAGTTCGGATTCTTGTCGCCTGTGCTGATCGACGCGAATTTCAATCTGATCGCGGGGCATGGCCGTGTCGAGGCGGCGAGGCTGGAGGGGTTTACCGAAGTTCCCGCCGTTTTCGCCGAGCACCTAACTGATGCACAGCGGAAAGCTTTTGTAATTGTTGATAACCAACTGGCGCTTAACGCGTCCTGGGACGAAGAGCTTTTGGCTCTAAATTTATCTGAGCTGAAAGACCTGGACTTCGACCTAACCCTGACCGGCTTTGACCCGAAGGAGATCGAGGCCCTTTTCGCCGCCGCCAACCCGGAGATCGCGGAGGACGACTTCGACGTCGGCGCGGCGGCCAAAGAGCCGGTGATTGCACAGCTCGGGGATGTGTGGAAGCTCGGGAGGCACACGCTGATGTGCGGGGACAGCACCGTCCCGGAGGACGTGAACAAGCTCATGGGCGGTGTTAAGGCGAGATGTGTATTTGTCGATCCGCCTTGGAACGTCGATTATGGCTCAGACCAGAAACACCCAAGTTGGAAGCCGCGCACGATCATGAACGATAAGATGAGCACCGAGCAGTTCGGTGCTTTTTTATTGGCGGCGTTCAAATGTATGGCAGCGGTGTCGGAGCCGGGATGCATGACATACTGTGTGATGTCGGCCCAGGAATGGGGCAACGCCATGATTACCCTGTACGAATCCGGTTATCACTGGTCGAGCACCATTATCTGGGCGAAGGATAGCCTCGTACTTTCCCGGAAGGACTATCACACACAGTATGAGCCGATCTGGTACGGCTGGCTGGAGGGGAAGCGGCTCTGCCCGCTTAAGGACAGGAAGCAGTCAGACCTTTGGCAGATACCGAGGCCGAAGAAATCTGAACTTCACCCAACAACAAAGCCGCTGGCGCTCGTTGCCAAGGCGCTGGAGAACAGCTCCTACCCCGCTGATATAGTGCTCGACAGCTTCGGTGGCTCCGGCAGCACGCTGCTTGCCGCCGAGCAGACCGGGCGTGTATGCTACATGATGGAACTCGACCCCAAGTATGCCAGCGTGATCCTGCGCCGCTACGCCAGTTTTATGGGTAATGACGGCATCGACATAACTGTTGAAAGGGATGGCGCGACGATTGGTTATCAAGAAGTCACAATGGCGGCTGCACCCATTTAGTTTGTCGGATTGAGACGAAACCCTCCTCACATCCTTGGTGCATGTGCGTATGGCTATTATCGCGGTTCAGAGTTATCCTGTGACTACGATAAACAAACGCCTACGGGCGAAAAACGAGGAGGGGTTCGAATGAAACTGAATTATAACCTGCAAGGCGCGGAGCGCAAGGCCCTGGTAGAAGCGGCCAGCAACATATTAGGCTGGACACCGGTTTACAAGAAAGCGCCGACATTCGCATACGCTATAGCAAACTACATCATAGATAAGAACGGGGTTCTCACAGGCCCGGACAGCTTGGATTTGGAAGACGCGCTCCACCAAGCGGGCTTCGACGCGGAGAGCCGCGAATACGACGAGACGGACACATACGAGAGCGGTTTGGATGACACGGGCGCGATTGATACCTGCCCGGACATCGACCAGCACCATCCAGGCAAATACGCCAAAACGGAAACGACCGAAGAAATGATACAGCAGGCGGAAGCTTGGATGGAAGGCCAGCCGGAATTCGAGGACTTGAAAATGACCGAGCGCGAGGAGCTTGGGCTTGGCCAGGAGCGCCGCGACCCCTGGGGCGAGGACGGGATGCAGGAGAGCGATTGCCCGGAGCCGGATAAGCGCGACCTGCCGAGGCTTTACACGCTGGACACGCCGCGCGGCGAGATATACATCGCGGAGGAATTCGCGACCCACGACGAAGCCGCCGCCGAGGGCTACGGCGAATACTTCAGCACAGCGCTTGGGACGATATACAGCTACGGCGACGACCACACTTTCGCGCTGGTGACCTCGCAAAAGGCTGGTGACTGGGATACCACGAAAATCAAGCGGGATTTTAGGGAGAGCGCGGCTGAAACAGCCGCGCCGAAGCGCAAAAGAATTATGGACACCATAGTTGAAGCGCTTAACGAAGACGCTGGCGAGGGTGTGCATTGGGAACGGACGCACAGCACCCCGCAAATGGAGTGCGGCGACGGCAGGTGGCGCAACCTTGACGGCACATACGCCGCGCAGAGCCACAGCAGCCCGGAGCCGGACGGGGATACCCTGATGATAGAGGTTCCGCTCGAAGGCTTCACCCCTGAAAAACTCGCGAACCTGACCGCGATGGTCGCGGCGAAGGCCCCGCTCCTGAAAGCGGCCCTTGGCACCGACGAGGTGCCGGTGGTAATGACCGGCGATACGCTCCGCTTCCCCTGGTTCAGCCGGATTGACGCCGATCACACCGACGCTTACGCCACACTGGTATCGCACATGTGCAGCGCGGCCCAGCACAAGGTGCGCGTTACGGCCAAGGAGCGCGAATTTACCAACCCGAAATACGCATTCCGCTGCTGGCTCCTGAGCCTGGGCTTCATAGGAAACGGGTTCAAGACGGCCCGGAGGGTGCTCCTGGAGCGGCTGGAGGGCAACGGCAGCTGGCTCAACGGCAGACCGGGCGAGGCCGAGGAGGAAGCAGTCACCACCGAGTAATAACATAAACGGCAAGGGGAAAGGGCTTCCATACGGGAGTCCTTTTTCGTTGCCATTTTGGAGATGTGATTATGGATTATAAACCCACGCCGCTGATGCTGCCGACCAGCTTCTACGACAAGCGCCGTGCGGACTTCGCGGTGGACTTCTTCAAAGACCTCACACACACGACCGCCGAATGGCGCGGGAGGCCGTTTAACCTGATGCCGTGGCAGGAACAGGTGGTGCGCGATATATTCGGCATTGTCAATCAGGAAACCGGCTACCGCCAGTTCAGGACGGCGTACATCGAAATGCCGAAAAAGAACGGCAAGTCAGAGTTTGCCGCCGGGATCGCGCTGTACATGCTCTTTGCCGACAACGAGCAGCGGGCGGAGATTTACTCCTGCGCGGCGGACACGAACCAGGCCAGGATCGTGTTTGACAACGCCTGTGACATGGTAAATTTCAGCGACGATCTGAGGCCGCTGTCGCACACGGTGAAGTCCACGAACAGGATCGTCTACTCCCGCACAAACAGCTTTTACCGCGTTATTTCCAGCGCGATAAATTCAAAGCAGGGTTTCAACATCTCCGCATTGATTTTTGACGAGCTCCAGGCCCAGAAGACTCGCGAGTATTTCGACGCCATGACTAAAATGACCGGGGATGCAAGAAGGCAGCCGCTGTTTTTCATCATCACCACGGCGGGGCGCAGCAAGACCAGCGTGTGCTATGAGCTGCATTGCAAGGCAAAGGACGTGCTGTCCGGCGCGAAAATCGACCACCGGTTTTACCCGCTTGTGTACGGCATAGAGCCGGAAGACGACTGGAATGACCCGGAGGTGTGGAAGAAGTGCAATCCCGCCATTGGCGTAACAATCCAAATGGAGGACGTGCAGTATGCCTACGAACAGGCGAGGCAAAACCCTGCCGAAGAGCTGCATTTCCGGCAATTCCGATTAAATGAGTGGTGTAATTCCGACATCCGCTGGATGCCTATGCAAAAATGGGACGCCTGCGGCGAGGCTGACCTGAACATGGAACTGTTCGAGGGGTACGACTGTTATTGCGGCCTTGACCTCTCCAGCACCAGCGACCTGACTTCACTGGTGCTCGTGTTCCCACCCAGGTATGAGGACGACAAGTACACCGTATTCCCATTTTTCTGGCTCCCGGAAAACGTAATTGACTACCGCACCAGACGCGATCACGTCCCATACGCGTCCTGGAAGCATTCGGATCTGTTCTACACAACCGAGGGAGATGTAGTCGACTACGGGGTGATCGAGTATAAAATTGCCGAGCTGTCGGAGCGGTTCAATATCAGGGAACTGGCCTACGACCGTTTTGGCGCTGAGAAGATACGCCGCGATCTGGAGGAGCTTGGAGCGGAACGCGGCTTTGAAGTCTTCCCGTTTGGCCAGGGGTATCTCAGCATGTCGCCGCCGAGCAAAGACCTTTTTCAGTTCGTCCTGGAGGGTAAAATCAGGCACGGGAAGCATCCCGTGCTCGACTGGAACATGGAAAACACAATAATCGAAACAGACCCTGCGGGGAATATCAAGCCCAGCAAGCGGAAATCCACGGAGAAGATCGACGGCGTGGTCGCTATGATCATGGCGCTGGCGCGGGCTACGGTCTGCGGCGGCGCTGACAGCGGCAGCGTCTATGACCACAGAGGCTTACTAATCTTGTAAACGGGGGAGTGCATATGGGATTAAGATCGTGGCTGTTCCGCTCACGTGATAAACCGCAGAACCGCTTCGGGGGCCGGTTTGAATACCTGTTCGGCCCGACGGACGCGGGGAAGATCGTAAACGAGCGGACGTCGTTGCAAGTCACCGCCGTTTACGCCTGTGTCCGTATTATTTCGGAGGCGGTGGCGAGCCTTCCCATTCACATTTTTGCGGAGCTGGCTGACGGGAGCCGGGAGCGGCTGGCCACGCATCCGCTGTACACGCTGCTGCGGTACGAACCGAACGAGGAAATGACCGCCTTCGTGTTTTGGGAAACCTTGATGTCGCACCTTCTCCTGTGGGGCAACTGCTACGCTCAGATCATCCGGGACGGGCGCGGCCAGGTACGGGCGCTCTACCCGCTTTTGCCCGACCGCATCGACGTGTCGCGGAATGAACGCGGAAGGATCATCTACACTTACTCCCCCGACGGCGGCGAGCGGCAGATAAAACGCGACAGCCGGGAAATCGTTTTGAACGCCGATGAGGTTTTCCACGTACCGGCGCTTGGCTTTGATGGGCTGATCGGATACTCGCCAATCGCCGTGATAAAAAACGCCATCGGCATGGCCCTGGCCATCGAGGAGTACGGATCTCGGTTCTTCGCGAACGGGGCGCGGCCAGGAGGAGTCCTCGAAACCACGAAAACCGTGAAGAATGCGGATCAGGTGCGCGAGGACTGGAACAGCCTTTTCAGGGGCAGCGGCAACGCGAACAAAATCGCGGTGCTCGAGGAGGGGCTGACTTATAAGCCCGTCAGCGTCCCTCCGGAAGACGCGCAGTTCCTCGAGTCCAGGAAATTTCAGCTCAACGAGATCGCCAGGATATTCCGGGTGCCTCCGCACATGCTCGGCGATCTTGACAGGGCGACGTTCAACAACATTGAAAACCTGTCGCTGGATTTCGTTAAGTACACGCTCGATCCGTGGCTGATTCGCCTGGAGGACGCGATTCGCAAATCCTTATTCTTACCGTCAGAGAAGGGGCTGTACTACGCGAAGTTCAACGTTGACGGGCTTCTGCGCGGGGCATACAGGGAACGAATGGAAGGGTACCGTGTCGGGATTCAGAACGGATTCATGAGTCAGAATGATGTCCGCGCTCTCGAAGATTTGAATCCCATCGAGGACGGCGACACCTACGCCGTAAACGGCAACATGGTTAAATTGGCCGATATTGGGATCGCGTACCGTCGTAACGGTTAGGAGGTGAGATATGGAAAAGTTTTGGAACTGGAAAATGGCAGCCGACGGCAGCCGGGAACTTCGCTTAGATGGTGTTATTGCTGATGTGGTATGGTTCGGGGATGAAGTGACTCCCGCGATGTTTCGGGATGAGTTGTACGGCGCTTCCGGCCCGGTTACCGTGTGGATAAACTCTTACGGCGGCGACGTGATTGCCGGGAATCAGATTTACAATATGCTGAAAGAGTACCCATACCACGTCAAATGCAAAGTGGACGCGATGGCCGCTAGCGCGGCCTCCGTCGTCGCGATGGCTGGCGATGAGGTTTTGATGACACCGGTTTCGTACATGCTGATCCACAATCCGTGGACAATCGCGGTTGGGTGCGCGGATGACTTCGAACACACTAAGAACTTGCTGAACGAGATCAAAGAGGGGATCATCAACGCATATGAAATAAAGACTAAACTCTCCCGCGTCGTGCTGTCCCACATGATGGACGATGAGGAGCCGATGAGCGCCTGGAAAGCTGTTAAACTAGGGTTCGCTGATGGCGTGGTAGAAGCTGACGGCACGGTGCTCACAAGAGACAGTATAGTACGTTCACAGGACGGCGGCGTGATGTATGCGCAGACTTTGGTAAAGTACATTCAAGGGTTGAAACAGTCAATCGCGTCTTGGAACGCGCCGCCATCGCCGGATACCACTTCCATTGCCGTCACGCTTGGCGCTGCCTTGCAAGAGGAACCCGCCGTTCAAGATGAGGCCGAACCAGGGATACCGGTCGAGCCGCTCTTACAGCGGCTTTCTTTAATCGCACACTAAAAATAACAGGAGGAAAAGAACAATGGCAAATGCACTTGAACTGCGCGAAAAACGCGCAAAGACCTGGGACGCGGCAAAAGCGTTCCTTGATGGCAAGCAGGGTACGGACGGAAAGTTGTCTGCTGAGGACGCCGCCGTTTACGAAAAGATGGAAGCGGACGTTGTGGCGCTGGGCAAGGAGATTGAACGCCTCGACCGGCAGAACGCCATCGACGCGGAGCTCGCCAAGAACCTGCGCGATCCCGTCGTACACAAACCCGGCGCTGCTGACGAAAAGCCGAAGGCTGGCAGGTCGAGCGACGAGTACAAAAAGGCGTTCTGGGATGTCATGCGCAACAAACCTGACATCCACGGCTTTCTCCAGATCGGCTCCGACCCTGACGGTGGGTATCTCGCGCCGGACGAGTTCGAGCGCCAGCTTATCCAGGCCCTGGACGAGGAGAACATTTTCAGGAGCTTCGCGAGGGTGATTAGGACTTCCAGCGGCGAGCGGAAGATCCCTGTGGCGTCGCAGAGCGTCGCGGCGGCGTGGGTTGAGGAAGGCCAGCCGATCCCCGAGACGAACGCGAAGTTCTCCCAGGTCACGCTGTCCGCGTTCAAGATGGGAGCGCTGATCAAGACCAGCACAGAGCTTCTCAACGACAGCGCGTTCGACATTCAGGCGTTCCTCGCGGCTGATTTCGCGAAGGCTTTCGCCAATCTGGAGGAGGACGCGTTCATCAACGGCGACGGCGACGGAAAGCCCACCGGCATTCTGCATGACACGGAAGGAGCGCCGACAGGCGTCACGGCTGCAAGCGCAACGGGTATTTCCGCCGACGAGATCATCAGCCTTTTGTACTCGCTGAAAGCGCCGTACCGCCGCCGCGCGGTGTTCATCCTGAACGACGCGACCGTGGCGATTCTTCGCAAGCTGAAAGACAACAACGGCCAGTACCTCTGGCAGCCCGCGCTCACCGCCGGGACGCCGGACATGATCATCGGCAGGCCCGTCTACACCTGTACGTTTATGCCTGTGGTAGCCGCCGAGGCCAAAACAGTGATGTTCGGGGATTTCTCGTACTACTGGATCGCGGATCGGGAGACGCGCACTTTCCAACGTCTTAACGAGCTGTTTGCCGCGACCGGGCTTGTCGGCTTCATCGGCACTCAGCGCGTCGACGGCAAGCTGATCCTGCCTGAAGCTGTTAAGGTGTTGCAGCATCCTGTTGGCGGCAACGGAAAGTAATATATACTTGCAAGAGGCTCGGGGGAAACTTGTCGTGCACCTCCCCTCCGTGTTTTTCCCCGAGCCCATTTTTTTCGCAACGGGGTGGTGATATGGCAAAGCTGAAGGAGTTCTATGCTGATCTTCTGCTGTGGACGAAGAAAAACCTGATTCTGGAGCACGACAGTGATGATGAGCTGATCCGTGGATTTATACGTGCAGCCGTCGACTTCGCGGAGCGGTATCAGCATAAAGCCGAGGGCTATTATCAAAAGTATCTGATGCCGCCTTCAACGGTGCAAGCCATTATTATGCTGGCTTCCCACTTTTACGAATCCCGGGATGGCTCCACCGCCGGATTCTTCGGCGATAATCCGAACGCCGCCGACAGAGTGAACGAAGCTGTGGAACGGCTCCTGCGGCAGAATAAGGACGTGAGAGTATGAGCTTCGGAGCCATGCGGGAATTCATTGACATAGTAGAGCCGGTCACCGTCAAGGACGCGGACGGCTTCGGGACTTCCGCAGATGAGTTACTGACTAGCGTCCGCGCGTACCGGGAGGAACGGCACGGCACCAGATCGTGGGCGAACCGCGCGGCTTTTTCCACAGCCAGCAGCCTGTTCCGCTTCAGGATCATCCCCGGCGTCAGCATCACGCCGTCACAGCAGATAATCTGCCGGGGAGAACGGTTTAAAATCCTCAGCGCTGAGGACGTGCGCGGGCGCGGGATGTACGTGGAGGCTCTGACGGAAAGGATAACCGCTGTTAAAGGGGGTGCGTCCCGTGGCCAAGGCAACGGTGAAGATGCCGGAGGACTTCCTTGCGAAACTGGCCAATCTGGGAAACCAGACGGACAGGATCATCGAAAGCGCGCTTGAAGCCGGTGGCAAAATTGCGCTGGAGGCCGTGGCCGGGAACCTGGGCGGCGCAATTGGCAGCAACACCAAAGAGCCTTCACGCTCCACCGGCGAGCTTGCCGGGGCGCTGGGACTGTCCCCGGTTAAAGTCGACAAGAACGGGAACTACAATGTCAAAGTAGGCTTTCGGGAGCCGCGATCCGGGGGCAAGAGCAACGCCATGATCGCCAATATTCTGGAATACGGCAAACATGGTCAGCCGCCCAAGCCCTTCTTACGTCCGGCAAGGAGGTCAAGCCGCGACAGGGTAATCGACGCAATGAAGATGAAACTGGATGAGGAGTTTTCAGCGTTATGAGCATTCTGTCAGAATTAACCGAGCTTCTGAGCGAATTTGCGCCGATTGAAACCGGTGTGTTCAGCGAGGAGGCTCCGGGCGAGTATATAGTTATCACGCCGCTCTCGGATGTGTTCGAGCTGTACGGCGATAACCGTCCGAAGTTCGAGACGCAGGAAGTACGCCTGTCACTCTTTTCCCAGTTCAATTACAGGCTACTTAAAAACCAGGTCTTATCCGCGCTGCTCCTGGCGGGCTTTACCGTCACCGACCGCCGGTATATAGGGCGCGAGGATAACACGGGTTATTTCCACTACGCGATAGACGTAGCGAAATTTTATCCAGTGGAGGAATGAAAATGGCAACTATAGGCATGGATATGCTGTATTACTCTAAGATCACCGAAGACGCGCAGGGTGAGGAAACCTACGGCCCACCAATCAGACTTGCAAGGGCGATGCAGGGCGATCTGTCACTCGATCTCGCGGAGGCGCAGCTTTTCGCGGACGACGGCGCGATCTACACTGTGAAATCTTTCAGAACCGGTACGCTTTCTCTGGGCGTTGACGACATCGGCGTGAGTGTCGCCGGGGATCTGACCGGCGCTGAGGTTGACGACAACGGTGTGCTTATCTCGTCGAGCGAGAACATGGGCGAGTCCGTAGCGGTCGGTTTCCGCGCGATGAAGCCCGACGGGAAGTACCGGTACTTCTGGCTCTACAAGGTAAAATTCGGGTTCCCGCCTGTCAGCGTACAGACAAAGGGCGACACCATCACGTTCCAGACCCCGACCATCGAGGGCATCGTGACCCGGCGCAATAAACCTGACGAAAGAGGTCAGCATCCATGGAAAGCGGAAGTTACTGAGGGCGACGCCGGAGTGGATGCCACAGTGATAGAGGAATGGTTCGACGAGGTCTACGATCCTGTCTTCGATGCGGCAAAAGCCAAGACCGATGCTCCGATTGGTGTCGCAGGCAACGGCGGCAGTCCGAATACCGGCGATAGCGGTGACGTGGACGTTCCCGAAAAACCGAAGCGCAAGAATGGTCGCGGCGGTAAAGGCGGCAAGCCGGTTAACAGCGTGACGTTGGACGACGGGAACGGCGGTGATGATGCGGGCGACGGCGGCAAGCCGGGTAGCGATGATGAGGGCGACGGCGTTTACAGAGAACTCGAAGACGGGTTTGAAGATCAGTACGGCGGTGAAGAACCCGATCCCGAAGAACTGGTTGAACCTGTTGGGGGCGATGAATAATGGATGAGTTTATCGCCGAAAGAAGCACGACAATCACAATCGGCGGGGCTGACTACAACCTTGTACTAACCACCAAAGCTACTAAGGAGATCGCCGGTAGGTACGGCGGCCTTGAAAACCTGGGCGACAAGCTCATGAAGTCCGAGAACTTCGAGATGGCGCTCAGTGAGATCATATGGCTTATTACGCTTCTGGCGAATCAGGCGATCCTGATTTACAACCTTCGCAATAAGGATGCCAAGAAGCCGCTGCTGACGGAGGACGAGGTCGAACTGCTGACGTCCCCGTCGGAGCTGGCCGGGTACCGGAATGCTATCTCCGAGGCGATCTACAAAGGCACTGTGCGCAATGTTGCCAGCGCCGACGATCAAAAAAACGCTCCGGGCGCGTAGATAACAGCGAGTTGTTTACGCGCCTGTTTTATTTCGCTGTCGCTCACCTGAACCTGAGTATAGAAGAATTCTGGCTTACCCCTATGGGGCTTTTTTTAGATCTGTGGGCGTGTCACAAGCAATGGCACGGAATTGAAAAACCGTACGTGGAGAGCAGCGTGGATGACGTTATTCCGTTGTGGCTGAGTTAGGAGGCGGGGCATGGCTGACACTTTTGGCCTGAGAGTGGGCGTTGAAGGCGAGCGCGAATTCAAACAGGCGATTAACGACATTAATCAGAGCTTCAAAGTCCTCGGCTCCGAAATGGCGCTCGTGGCTTCCCAGTTTGACAAAAACGAGAGGTCTGTCCAATCTATTACAGCCCGGAATACCGTCCTTAACAGGGAGATCGAAGCCCAGAAGGATAAAATCTCCACACTGAAAGCGGCGCTGGATAATTCCGCAACGTCGTTCGGGGAAAACGACAAGCGCACCATGAACTGGCAGACACAGCTTAATAAGGCCCAGGCCGAGTTGAACGGTATGGAGCGTGAGCTGAAAGACAACAATAAGGCGCTCGACGCGGGCGGCAAGGCGATGGACACCACAGGCCAGAGCACTAACGAATTGGGCAAGGAAACCAAGAACCTCGGTGGCGAGATGGAGTCCACCACCAAAAAGACATCGGTATTTGGGGACGTGCTTAAGGCCAGTCTGGTCGCGGACGCGATCAAGGCTGGCCTCACGGCGCTGGTGGATATGGTTAAGGCCCTGGGCGCGGCGGTCAAGGATTACGTGTCTGATTCTATGGGGATGGCTACGGCGGCGGCTGAGAGCCAAGCCAAACTTACCCAGGTCATGCGTAACACAATGGACGCCACGGACGATCAGATTCAAAGCCTGGTCGAATTGGCGGCGCAGCAGGAGAAAAACGGTGTTGTATCCAAAACCGCGCAGGTCACGGCGATGGCGGAGCTGGCGTCTTTTGTCAGCAAAAAAGAAGCGATCACCGACATGCTGCCGGTCATGAACGACTACATCGCTTACCAGTATGGCACCACGGCGTCCGAGGAACAGGCCCGGAACGTGGCCACGGCTCTCGGCAAGGCGATCAACGGCAATATAGACGGTCTGGCGAAGCAAGGCTTCACGCTGACCAAGAACCAGAAAGAATGGTTCAAAACGGCCAACGAGGCGGAGCGCACCGCATTTGTGATCGACATGGTAAGTGAGAGCATGGGCGGCGTCAACGCGGCCCTGGCGCTGACCGACGCCGGGAAAATGGTGCAGCTGAAAGCTGTAATGGACGAAACAAAAGTCGCCGTGGGAACGATGGCCAATGAGTTCAAGGCCCAGATCATGGGTCAGATGCTGCCGTCGATCACCGCGCTGACCGACGCGTTCATGGGCGTTCTACGCGGCACCGGCTCGGTGGATGAGCTGGCGGCGTCCTTTAACGGCGTGTTCAGCGAAATTGCCAATATCATCGAGACATTCCTTCCGACGCTCTTAGACCTTGGCAGCAAGCTCCTGACGGCGCTTGTGATGGGGATCGCCGATAACATAGATATTATCGTTACCGGGGCAAGAAGCGTTCTTGACGCGCTACTTGGCGCGGTGACCGAACTGCTGCCGATAGTCATGGAAGCGGTTGGGAAGCTGATTTTCGGACTTATTGAGGGCATAATCGCCGCGCTGCCGGAGCTGGCGAATGCCGCCGTGCAGATCGTCACGTCTTTGGCGAACGGACTGGCCGGGGCGCTTCCTACGTTGATCCCGGAAATCACGAAGGCGCTGACGGAAATCGTCAGGGTCATCGCGGAGAGCCTTCCGTCGCTGCTGGACGCGGCGCTGAAGATCGCACAGGGGCTGGCTGAGGGGCTTCTTGCCGCGATCCCGACGCTGATTAAGGCTCTTCCGGATATAATAAAAGCCATTGTCTCGTTCTTTGTCGGCGCGACGCCGCAGATAATGACAGCGGTCGCGGAGATGTTGAAGTCCCTGGCAGAGGTGCTGCCCGATATTATCCAGGTTATTGTTGAAGTTCTGCCGGAGATAATTGACGGGATAATAACGGCGCTCACGGACGCGCTTCCCAGCATCATGGAGGCATTTTTTACGCTCTTGACGGCGGTTACCCAGATGATCCCGGAAATCGTTGACGCGATAACCACCGTGCTTCCAACGCTGATAGACGGCTTGGTGCGGTGGTTTACCGAGGCGGTTCCGTTGATCGCGGAAATCGGAGTCACGCTGCTGACTGCGCTAATAGACAACCTGCCGGAGATCATTAATCCAATCGTGGAAGCGCTGCCTAAGATCATCGAGGCAATCGTGGCCGCGCTGAAAGTCGCTATGCCGACTATAATCAAAGCTGGCGTGGAGCTTTTATCCTCTCTGGTGGGCGAGATTTCCACCATAATAGACGCCATTGTAAAAGTGCTTCCAGACATCATAGATGCCATAGTGCTTGCCGTGAAGGAGTGCCTCCCGCTTCTGATCGACGCCGGGGTAGAGCTGTTTACCGCTCTTGTGGACAACTTGTCCACGATCATTGACACCATATTGGAAGCGCTGCCCAAGATAATCGACAGCATACTAAACGGACTCACGGAAGCGATCCCGCTTCTGATCGACGCAGGGGTCGCGCTGCTCATAGCGCTGGTGGATAACCTGCCGAAGATCATGAAAACCATATGCGACGCATTGCCTAAGATAATTTCAGCGATTACCAAAACGCTGACAGAAAATATCGACAAGATCATAAAGGCGGGGTTCGACCTTTTGGTCGCGTTGGTGCAGAACCTTCCGGCGATTATCTGGGAGATCATCAAAGCCGTGCCAAAGATCGTGGAAGGCATAGTGAACGCTTTCAAAGGGCTTTTCTGGAAGATCGTGGATGTCGGCGGCGATCTGATAAAGGGCATCTGGCAGGGTATTTCCGACATGGGCGAGTGGCTCCGTGAGAAAATCTCCGGGTTCTTCGGCGGCGTGGTGGATTCCATCAAGAACTTCTTCGGGATACACTCACCGTCGGCGCTGTTTCGGGACGAGGTCGGTAAGAGTATACCTTTGGGAGTAGCCGAGGGCATTGATCAAGGTTCAGAAAAGGCAGTAAAAGCTGCCGCTAAAATGGCAAAGGAAACCTATGCCTCCGCAAAACTGTGGATCGACAACTACCGCAACGATGAGGACTACATGCTGCGGGAAGAACTTGCCATGTGGGAGGAACTTGGCAAGCAATATACAAAAGTATCCAAAGAGAAGGTCGAAATAGATAAAAACATCGCGAGCCTCCGGTCGAAGATCGCAAAGGAGTCCTTCAGCGACTCCAAAGCGTGGATTGACAAGCAGAAGTCTCTCGGCCAGTTGAGCGCCAAGGAGGAAATGGACGCCTGGGCGCGGGTTTCGGAGCGGTACGCCGACGGCACCAAGGAGAAGGAGGACGCCGATAAGAACTACTACGCGGCAAAGAAAAAGGCCGAGGAGGAGAGCTTCAACGAGTCAAAGAAGTGGATGGACGAGCGGAAGAAGTACGGTCTGGCGTCCATTCAGGATGAGATTGACTTCTGGACGGAGTTGTCCACCCACTACGCCGAGGGTACTAAGCAGCGTGAGGAAGCCGACAAGGCGCTCTACGAGTCCAAGAACCGGCTGCTCACCGAGCAGGAGAAGCTCATCCAGAAGATGGAATCCGCTGAGGAGAAATATGCCAAAGCGGTTGATGACAGGGCAAAGGCGATTTTTAACACGTTCGGCCTGTTCGATGAGCTGAAGCAAAAGGAGGAAGTCTCCAGCCAGACCCTGACCGACAACCTGAACGCGCAGGTTCGCGCCTTAGCGACCTGGGCGGCTGACTTTGACCGCCTTGCGGCAAAGGGCATCGACGAGGGACTGCTGGCGGAGCTCCGTGCGATGGGGCCGTCGGCATACGCCGAGATCAACGCGCTTTCCAGGATGTCGGAGAGCGAACTGACCACGTATACCAACCTTTGGAAGCAGAAACACGCTCTAGCCCGTATGATGGCCGTCGAGGAGCTGCGGGGCCTGCGGAAGGATACCGACGATCAGCTGCGGGGCTTGCTCACTGACATGGATAACCTTGTTAAACCCGGCGCGATGGCGGTCGGCGAGAACCTGGGCGATTCTATCATAAATGGGATCAACAACCGAGCCGGGGCAGTATATAACGCGGTGCAAAACCTGGCGAACGGGATCATAAACACCGCAAGGGCGGCGCTGGAGATCTTCTCCCCTTCCGAGATATTCACCGACATCGGCGAGAGTGTCGACCAGGGCTTTATCAACGGCGTCCTTGGCATGGCCGGTGCTGTCAGGAGCGCCATAGCTGAAGTATTCAGCAACCTGGGCAAGAATGTCGGCGCTGGCTTCAATCTCGACATGAGCGGCGTAAGCGCCGGTGTCCGGGGCGCGTCATTGAGAAGCAGCGCGTCCGGATCGGGTTCGGAAGCCGGTATCGTAAACCAGTTCAACATCTCTGAGCTGGTCGTCCGGGAGCAGGCTGACATCAACAGGATCGCTTCGCAGCTGTACCGGCTCCAGCAGCAGTCGCAGAGAGGGAGGGGGTTGGCGCTGGCGTGAGAACAGGCTTAGGCTATGGGTTTACTTTCAATAACCACCACAGCTCGGAGTACCGGGTGGTGGCGCGTTCCGACGACAGATCGCTTCTCCCGGAGAAGCGCAGAAACGAGTTCGTGATCCCGAACAGGGACGGCGTGGTGGACTTCGGCGGCAATAACTTCGAGAAGCGCACAATCACGGTAACTCTGGGCCTGATCGCCAAAACCCTCGAGGAGCTTCGGGCGTCGGCGCGGCTGGCGGCGAAGTGGCTGGCCGGGGAAGGGCTGCTGATCTTTGACGACGAGCCGCGAAAGGCGTACCGGGCGAAGGTGTATGAACCTCTGGCAATCGCGCAGCTCGTCAACACCGGCGAGACTTCTGTGCCTTTCGAGTGCGCTCCCTTCGCGGAAAGCCCGCTGTATAACCAGATCACGGAGCTTTTCACCGACAGGCCGCACCAGACGACGGTTACGCCGGAGGGCACCCAGGATATGCCGGTAATAATAATTATCCATAATATCGGTACCACCAACATAAGCAACGTCCTGATCACACGGAGGGCGACGTTTGACCTCCGCAATCTTGAAGACGGAGAGGAAAGTGAATATGTCGAACGCGTCTAACTGGCTGGAAGCTGCGGTTTTGAACCACTTCTTCCGCAATGTGCCGACAACAAGCCCTGCGCAGATATTCCTTGCGCTGTACACTACAAACCCGACCGACTTTGACACCGGAATGGAAGTATCCGGCGGCGGCTACGCGCGGCAGCAGATAACTTTCGCCGCGCCGGTGCCGGGGGCCGGGACGCTGACCGTGAGCAACAACAACTCCATCACCTTCCCCAAGGCCACTGCGGATTGGACGGCGTCGAACGAGACTGTCGGCTTCTGGGGCGTCCGTACCGCCGTGCTTGGCGGGAACCTTCTGGCATACGGCGAGTTCGACAGCCCAACCGCAGCCAATAACGGCAAGTACGCGGTGCTGACCGGGGACAGGTACAACGTGGAGCCGGGGATCATAAATGTCATTCTCAGCGGCAGAGGCGGGTCGTGGCTCCAGAACGCCGTTTTGAACCACTTTTTCAGGAATACTCCGGTTACGGGCGCGTCGCAGGTGTTCCTCGCTCTGTACAGAACAGATCCGACCTTCCAGGATATCGGTGTCGAGATCACGTATCCCGAGTACAACCGGCAGCTTGTGACGTTCCTAGCGCCGTCGGACTTCGCGGGGCTGTCGGTTATCCGCAACAGCGTGACGATCCGTTTCCCGAGGCCGTCGATCAATATCGGAACCGTGGCGTTTTTCGGGATTCGCGACGGGCTGACGGGCGGGAACCTGCTGGCGTTTTCGCCATGGTCTATCGCCCGTGACATCAGTTTCGGCATGGAATTCTCCGTCGATCCGGGGCTGCTGGAAGTTTCGATTGATTAAAGCGCGGGGGTTGCGCCATGTTTAACAGGAGTCCTTTCAACCGTGGAAAATTTAATACCTCGCAGAACCAGCAGGTAAGCGGCCATGCCGCGATTCGGCTAATTACCCAGTCAACTGGGGGAACGCTGACAATGTTTGCGGTGCCATCCTCCGCGAGGCTCGTTATAGGTGTTAAGGGGCATCAGTCCGGCGACTTGTTCGCGCCGATGTCCGTCGCTGCTGTGGCCTTCCTCGCTGACGGCGGCGGCGTCCGCGAGCATTTCGCGCCGGATACGGAAGCCGGGTTTGTCTTTGACGCGTACGGCAGTGAAACACTGGAGATGTTTGCCGCTGAAACCACCGCTGAAATTGTCCTGCACTCTGACGGCGAACCTTCCCGCGATCTGTTCGCGGCGCTCATGCATGCGCTTGTGGTACTTGGCGCAAATGGCGCGGCGTCTCGCAGCGTGTTCGCGGATGCGCCGCCGGTTAGTATTGTTTTGGACGCCTCTGGGGCCGGGACGCGGGAGTTCCGTGCCGTGGCATCCAATGCCTTAGCGCTGATACACGCAAGCGGCTCGGCGACGCTGTACGGGTATGCTTTGATCGACCTGCCTGGGTTAGCGCTACCACCGGGCGGAGAGTTGATCATAGACACCGGCGCTATGACCGTTACGCTGAACGGCGTGGACGTGACGCGGTATTTCAGCCCGGAGAGCGAGTTCTTCAAGCTCCGTCCGGGCGATAACCTCATCGTGTACGAAGACGGCGCGGTCAACCGGAATATAGATTACAAAATCCTCTGGAAGGACTTGTGGTTATAATGGCACAGGAAAATATTATCCAGGTGTTCAACCAGAGCCGCCAGAGGCTGGCATTTCTTCAAAACGCGTTTGAGATCGGATATAAAAAGACTCTTAACACCCTCTGGTACGCAACGTTCTCCCTGCCTTCGGACGATCCGAAGAACAAGCACTGCCGTCCGTTTAACCTGGTGGAAATCTACGACGGCAAGGAGCGCGTCGAGCTTTTCCGTATCATCGGCGAGGACTTGACGCGTTCCACACAGGCGGTCACGGTGTATCAGGCAGAGCACGTCCTTGCCACTCTAATGGACGACGTGCTTTACAAGTACCACCAGATCGGCAATATTGGCGTCAACACGGTTACGTGCCTTCGCTACGTGCTTGATCGCCAGACGGTTAAGAACTGGCAGCTGGGCCGGTGCGACTTCGCGCGGTTCTTCGAGTACAAATGGGAAAACGAGAACCTGCTCGCCTCGCTGTTCTCCATCCCTAAGCCATTTGTGGAGAGCTACATCTGGGAATGGGACACGAACGGGTATCCTTGGATTATCAACCTTCGACTCGCTGATACAAGCGGGACACCGAAAAGCGAGATACGCTACGGCAAGAATATGACGCAAATACAAAAAACCGTGGACGCCGCTAACCTTATTACCCGCATCTACGCTCTGGGCTACGGCGAAGGTGACAATCAGCTGGACATTTCCTCTGTCAACGGCGGGAAACACTATATCGACGCGCCGACCGTACCCACCTGGGGCGTTAAAGCGTCAATTCTGGTCGACCGGCGCTTTGAAGACCCGGAGAGCCTGAGGGCATATGCCCAGAGCATATTGAATTCAGCGCAAAACCCGTATATTTCCTACGAAGCTGAGGCCATAGACCTGTATAAGCTCACCGGCCAGCGGTACGATAAGTTCGTCGTGGGCGATCCGGTCAGGATCGTTGACAGCGAGGACGGTATTAATGAGATTTTCCCTATTGTGGAGATAGTGAAGCAGGACGTGACCGGCAATCTGGGTGAAATTACCGTCACGATAGCAAATAAGACCAAAGACCTGTCCGGGAGCATCACAGACCTCCAGAACCGTTCGCTGATCGACTCTTTGTATGCCCAGGGCGCTACTAACCAAGTGATGGTGACCTACGCCGATAACGCTGACAAGGACAATCCGGCGCTGCTGAAGCTGTACGTGCCGGAGAGCATGGTGCGCGTCAATTCCTGTGTTCTTAACTTCGAGTTCGAGGGGTTCCGTGCATACGAGAAGGGCGTAGCCTCCACTCAGCAGACGGTGTCTTCGACTACCACATCGAACCAGAGCACTTACGCATCCAGCTCGGAGCCGACGCAAACACAAGCAGCCAGCTTTAAGTACAACGATATACAATCGACCACGACCGAAGCTACGAAGTACCCCACCACAGACTCCGGGGGCGCGTCAAATCCGACGTCCGCCGCTGTGTCGCTTCCGGCGTCGAATGTTTTTGATCAGTCATACGGCGGTTACGGCAATGCGAACCATAACCACGGCATATCTCCCGGCAATAGAGTGATGATTGACAACGGCAACTGGGTCGTCGATAAGGACGGTAAAGTTCACGGCGGCACGTATCAGGCGTTCGCGGCGTCTGGGGCGCATATGCACGGGGATCACAGCCACAGGGTCGATATTCCGAATCACCAGCATTCAATAACGATTGCGTCGCATTTCCATACCGTGAATATACCCGGCCATGACCATACTGTGACTATTCCGAGCCACTCGCATACAGTGAATATTCCCGGACACTCGCATCAGGTCACGATCCCGGCGCACACGCACGACATGCAGTACGGGATTTACAAGAGCGGCTCGGCGCAGACCGGGAAGCTCTACGTGAACGGCGTATACAAGATGGACGTGACACCAAATACGAATATTGACCTGGCTGGACTTCTGTCTGATTCCAAGACCGGCAAGATCGCGAGGAATACATTCCACCGGATAGAAATCTACCCGGTGGCGACTGCCAATAACGCGCAGGGGCTGACGCGCATCGTTGCGAACGTGTTCCTGCAAATATTCACAAACAGCAGGGGGAGTGGTGACTTTTGATTAATCTGGAAGTAATGTACCCGGCGCAGATCAACTCCGTCCCGACGACGCTCACGGGCGCGATCAGCGCCACGGACACGCAGTTATTCGTTCTGGACGATTCGCGGATACCTGAGCCGCCAATGCTGCTGGTTCTGGGCGACAGTTCCATGCAGGCTGAAACCGTGCGGCTGACGGCAAAGAACGGTAACAGGCTGACCGTGATCCGGGGTTTCCAGAACGCGGCCAGGGCATGGAACGATGGCACGACCATAGCGAGGAACTTCACAGCTTACGACCATGATACCTTCAGGGAGAACATCAGTATTACGGCAGCTGCGCAGGATTACCACGAGCTGGACGTGCTGCCGCACATATCCTTCGGAGAAGACGAAACGATGTATAAATGGGGCTTCCGGGTTGATACAGACGGGAGCCTGATTTTTGTATACGAGGAGGCGGTCTGATGCCTGAGATAAAGATCGCAAACCAGGACACGCTTCTTCAGGTAAAGTCCACAGCCGAGACTACGGAGTCCGGTGTCGGCGCGTTGCTGGCGCGGCCAATGCGGTATAAATTCAGCCATGAAATGACTCCCTTGCCGGAGGACGCGATGGGTTGGAATATCGAGCCAAACGCGCCGGTAAGTTTCAACCAGGGCTCGGCGGCGGCTGATTCGCAATCGGCTTATTTATTCGGCAGTGCACCTAATGACAAAGATGTTTATAAGTTCAGCCCGCCGACGACATGGACGAAAGTAACCGAGCACACGGTCGGAATGGTTGACGCCAGAGCGGTTTATTACGATAACGCTTTTTATGTCATGGCCGGGCCGGGCTTAGGCGCGACGCTGTATAAATACACCCCGGCCACTGACGCGTGGACTCAGCTCGCCAGTCCGGGTTCCTCCGTCGCGGGCGCTGCCGCCGCCGTGGTCGGGACGGAAATATTTGTGTGCGGCGGGCTTAACATGACGTCCGAACTGAATCTGAAAAAGTACAACCTGATAAACGACACATGGACGAACACGTCGCTTCCGACCAGTATGCGCAATCCGATGTGCGGCGTTATAAACGACGTACTTTATGTGTTTTCCGCATACAGCGCAAACCTTATCAAATACATGCGTTCGACCGGCGCGTGGACTACCGGTCTGGCGAAGGGGCCATATCTTAACAGCAACATTTGCGCTCACGGCGTTCTCAACGGCAGACTGGCGCTTGTGGGGGGTGTTATAGATCAGGCGTGGATGTATGATCCAGTAGCTAACAAGTGGAGCGCCGAAAGTTTCAAGCCATCTTTTACCTCCAACGTGGGGTTCACGATTGCGGATATTTTCTACGCCGTCTCCGGGACGGCTTGCGTCAGCTTCATGCCGCTGCCCATGATCCTGGGCCGCCAGTACTTGGGCAGCGTGAAAGCGGGGCAGACGGTGTTCTATAAGACTTACGCGGCGAACGCCGCCGTGCGGCTCGAAGGCGCGGATCTACCTGAAGGCTCCAGCGTCGCGCTGACTGACGGGGATCTGTTCTCACAGTTTACGTCCAACACCGGCGTACTGCGGGGTTGGGTGAGCTAAAGGAGGGGTTTTATGCCGGAGATCAGGATCGCAAAACAGGAAACACTCCTGGACGTTAAGTCCACGGCTGAAGCCATAAATGGTAAATTCGGCGAGCTGTCTGCCCGCCAGGATGGTTTTCCGTTCCAGCATCAAATCCCGTACTCTGCGAGAGACGGTATGGGCTGGCAGGTACTGGCAGTGCCTCCGGACAATTTCCAGAACGCCTCGGCGGCGGCGTTCGGGAATGACATTTATGTGTTCGGTAACAGCGGAACCGCTTCGAGCGTTATCCGGAAGTATTCCGTAGTGACCGGTTTGTGGACTAACGTAAACCCGTCCCCGCTGCCGTCCGCTACGCTGCATAAGTCCATAGCGGTCGTAATCGGCAGCGATATATATGTTATATTCGGGCTTGATACCAGAAAGCTGGCAAAGTACACACCGGCGAACAACTCATGGACGGAGTTGGCTGACGCGCCTAATACCTTGACCGGGGCCGCAGCGGGAACGGTAAACAGTTATTTATACGTAGCCGGTGGCGCTGGCGCGTCGGAAACAGCTTTTCGGCGTTACGCTCCGGGCGCTGACACGTGGACTGACTATAACGCGCTTCCGTATCAGGCGGCTTCAGCAATGGGCGGCGTCGTAAACGGGGTGTTATACGTCTACAGCGTCACCGCGAACAGGATGATAATGTGGAACCAGAACTTTGACACATGGACGCAGCAAACCGATCCGCCTGTCGCTTTGGGACGCGGCGCTCACGCGGTCTTTGGGAATAAGCTGATTTTCGCCGGTGGAACCAGCGCTTTTGATACCACCAAGCGGGTCTGGTTTTATGATCCTGTCGCCGATACTTGGGAGCGGACTGCCGACGCGCACTATACGTTTTACAGTGGCGTCGGTGCGGCGATAAGCGGCGCGTTTTACGCGCTTGGCGGCTCAGCGCCGACATTCCACAAAATGGCGTCGCTTTTCTCGCTGCTGGGGAAGCAGTCGCACGGCGAAGTTAAACAGGGGCAAAAGGTATATTACCATATTCGCGGCGTGGACGGCGGTGTTATGGTTGATGACGCGCCCATCGCCAGCGGCGGCACAGTGGCTCAGGATGGGTTGTTATCCACTAATATCCAAGCCGGTTTCGGTGTTATACGCGGCTGGGTGAACTAGAGAGGAGCGGTATATATGGCCGGTAAAACCGGGCAGGGTCTGGTGGACTACGTGAAGTCCAAATTGGGACTTCCTTATGTCTACGGTACGAAAATGGAGCCGCTGACGAAGGAGAAATACGACTGGCTGAAAAAGACTTACGGCTCCAATGTGTGGGACAGCGACGCCCAGAAAATCGGTAAAGTGTGCTGCGATTGCTCGGGGCTGATTTCAGCTTACACCGGCATCCAGCGCAGCTCACAGAATTTTCGGGATACGGCAAAGCAGCGCAACCCGATCTCCACCGTGGCCACAGCGCCGGTGGGCGCTCTCGTGTGGAAGCAGGGCCACATCGGTGTTTACATCGGCATGGAGAACGGCGTTCCCATGTACATCGCCGAGGACGGCAGCGCCTACGGGTGCCGGAAGGCAAAGCTTCCCGGTGTGTTCACGCACTGGTTCCTGACGCCGGATATTGATTATACGGCGCAGGGCAAGTCCCCGGAGGAAACCACGGTGGACAATGCCATAAAAGCCGGAATAATCACGGATAAGGCGCATTGGCTTGGCGTCCTTAACGGCACTATTGCGCCGAACAAGGCGTATATCAAGATCATGATGGATAACGCCAACAAGAAAATCACCTGAAAAGAGGGTGCGATATGCGTATAATCCGCTTGATTTTGGCTTGCGCGATAATAACCCTGGCAGTATTCACAGATATTTACGGCAGTCCGCAGATAACACTTCCGGCTTCTTACAGGGACGTCCCCGGTGTGACGGAAAGCGAGATCAAAGCGGTTGAGTCTTTCAGGGCAAGGGAGGCGTCCTTCACTTACGGCGTGACGGAAAGTTCCGAGGCGTTTTACGGCTCCGGCGGCGGCGTCAGCGGGTTCTCAGCGCTGTTCTGCGGGTGGCTGAGCGATCTGTTCGGAATACCGTTCGCGCCGGTCATCCGTTCGGACATTCCCGCCGCTCTCGAAGGCGGGGAGATCGACTTTGCGGGGACTACGGATAAGAATAATAAAACTTACACCATGACGGGCGCTATCGTGGAACGCCCTGTAAAGATATTCAGGATCGCGGGAAGCGAGCCTTTTCGGGGTATAGCGGACGCCCGTCCCGTGCGGCTCGCGTTTGTCGCGGGTTCGACGGAAGCTGCCGAGATCATTTCGGGGTTCGAGTATGCCTGTCAAGCTGTTATGATCCCAAGCGCGGACGCCGCTTACGAGGCGCTGAAAACCGGAAAAGCCGACGCGTTCTTTTGCGACGGCAGCGCGGAGCCGCTGTTTCAGTCCTACAGCGACACGGAGATCAGCGATTACTTGCCTATGGTTCTGAGCACCGTTTACCTTACTGCGAAAAACCCGGTTTACGCGCCAATTATATCCATTGTGCAGAAGACGCTGATAAGCGGCGGCGAACGTTATCTGGTCGGTCTTTACAACGATGGGTTCAAAGAATACCAGAAGCACAGGCTGTATTCGGAGCTTATGGGCGGAGAGCGGGCTTACATACAAACCCACTCCGTCATACCGATAGTTGCGCAGTATTACAACTATCCAATCAGCTTTTACAACGCCGCCGATAAGCAGTGGCAGGGGATCGTCTTTGACTTGCTGGCGGAGGTCGGCGATCTGACCGGGATGTCGTTCCAGGTCGTCAACGCGCCGGACGCTGAGTTCGCGGATCTGAACAAGAAGCTCGTCAGCGGGGAAGCCTCGCT
>Ga0209628_10000486_pt1 | contig 24361 bp, 17 predicted proteins | sample TergutCu122P4_FD_187285 | JGI IMG/M metagenome (GOLD analysis project Ga0209628, IMG submission 187285) | Cubitermes ugandensis P4 segment gut microbial communities from Kakamega Forest, Kenya - Cu122 P4 (SPAdes) (version 2) | ecosystem: Host-associated > Arthropoda: Insects > Digestive system...
GCAGAGATTGAAGGACTACATCCTGCTGCAGGCAGTTTGAAGTGGTATATTGACGGAGTTAAGGAAGATGCCGCTGACGACCAACTGACATGGAGCAAAACTTTTGCAACCGGTGTCTATGAAATAAAAATGTGGGTGCGCTACGACAATGGCGAAGAAGAAACTATCACCGCCACCTTAAAGGTAGAAATTTTCTTTATTAAAATACAGAATGTGCGACATTGACGATGTGAAAGAAACCTCATTTATTCCTCATGATTCTGATATTTATGAAAACATTATCTTTGTGCCAAAAAAAATGGAATACCTCTGGCGTTCAAAAAGGCGTATCAATGCCTATACAGGCTATCTGCACCAAAGGTTCGGTTGCCGTATTCAAAAACTGTCGGTGAACGCCGGTTTTACCTGCCCCAATAGAGATGGCTCATTAGCAATCGGAGGTTGTATTTTTTGCGATAATTCCACTTTTTCACCATCTTATACTTCTGCTCAAAAATCTATTACACAACAACTTATCGAAGGAATGGAATTTCATGCTATTCGCTATAAAACCAATCGCTATTTTGCTTATTTTCAAAGTTTCTCCAATACTTATGCGCCGTTGGAACGGTTAAAAGCGTTGTTTGAAGAAGCGTTATCGGTAGAAAATATAGTGGGTATTGTCATCGGAACGCGCCCTGATTGTATTGATGAAGAGAAATTGAATTATCTGTCGGAATTGGCAAAGAGATATTACGTTTTAATTGAATACGGTATAGAAACGTGTTACGATAAAACTTTGAAGACACTTAATCGTGGACACGATTTTGCAACTTCTAAAAATGCTGTTTTTCAAACAGATGAAAAAGGAATTTACTGCGGCGCTCATTTTATGTTCGGATTTCTTACCGAAACAACGGATGAAATGCTTGATATGGTTACTCAAATCAACGAACTGCCTCTTACTACCATCAAACTTCATCAACTGCAAATCATCAAGGGTACTCCGTTGGCGCAGACATTTTACCAGTATCCTGAAAAGTTCTCCTATTTCCCTGATATGGAATCTTATATCTCTTTTATTATTACATTTCTCGAACATCTCAATCCGAATATAATGATTGAACGTATTGCAAGTGAAATGAAACCCGAAATTGTGGTCTATCCGCAATGGAAAAAAATGCGCTACGACCAAGTGTTACAAGCCGTTGAAAAAGAGATGGAAAGACGCGATACTTGGCAGGGGAGGCTTTTTTACTCGCATTGAATCAATTTCCCTTTTCCGGTATTGGTGTAGTTCACTATTTCGGGATTTCCATAGTAATAGATGTTCCCGTAATTAGTGATAGTAGGTTCCAAGCGTTCTGATACGGATATGAAACAATTTTGTATGCCTGTTTCTTTAACTGTGGCAATTTGAGCATGTAAATTTCTACAGTCGCAGGGAGCATAGTTTGTGTGGTCAAGGTATAATTTAGTGCATGCCCCTTTCAATATCACATCTGTAACTCCTCCTGAGGTATTGTACACTGTGATTTCTTTGTAAAAGAGTTGCAATTCTATTTTGCCGTTTCCATAGCCTATTATCATACAAAATTTATCACCGCTCATTGCTGCTTCGCAACTTATTGTACCGACTGATTCATGTCGGATAAATTCAATATTGTTGTAGGGGATATATATGCTGATTTCCGGATTGAGGTCGCGTGTCCAATTGAATTTGTTCTTGTTTTTAACAGTTAAGGTGTTATCCTTGCTTCTATATTCGGTGCTGATTTTGTTGATGATATTTTTTCCTGCCGATACTATGATACCACTGTCAAGGCGATTGGTAAAAATCAGATTAACATTGTCATATACAATGACTCTTGTAATCATTCCTGCCTCCCGTATTTCGGTGGTTAGTGAGCCGGTATAGTCTAAAAACTGCCCTTTGTCACATCCGCACAACGACAACAACGTTATCAATAAACCAATGTAAATTATTTTATTTCCCATATTTTAAAACCTAAACCAAATCCTATATAATCAGCAAAGAAAAACCCTGCTCGCAATGCCAATCCAGCCGTCAACCAGTCGTTGATGTGGTAACCTGTTGTTAAGTTGGCATATATATTTGTTTTTTTATTCTCCTTGGAATAAACCATATAACACAATTCCGTTCCGATATAAAGTTTGTTGATATGAAACTGATGAATGGCTTTTACGCTTGGTATCATATATGAAATAGCGCTTCCGGAATACTCCTCTTTGTCTTTCAATATTTGAATTTGGGCAAAGTCTATACTCATAGCAATACCTGCTCCCCATGTGCGGGCAAAGCGATAGCGTTTTAATAAATTGACATTCAAATCGCCAACGAAATAAGCAGGGGAGCCGCTCATAAAACTGACATCTTTGTACCCTCCGTAAGTGGCTATCTGAAGTTGATAAGGATATTTTAAAGGTGTTTCTTCCTGATAGGTGATTTTTTTACCGGAGGCATTGTTGATTTGACAATTCAGCCCTAAAAAAACCGTAGGACTGTTCAATCCGAAATTGGGTTCTTTGGTAGTTCCATTTGATATATGTGTGAAATTTAGACCTCCTATAATATCTGTTTTTGGAAAAATCCTAACATTTCCTTTAAGCCCAAATCGTGCCAGTACATTGAAATGTGATCCGTATGAGATATTTTTGTAATTGTCGAAACGGTCGTAAGGTTTTGTTCCATAAGCCAATCCCAATCCGACTGTGAAAATGATTTTGTTGTTATTTTTCCATGAAGCCAAAGAAACATCCAAAAACGGAAACAGCCCAAACATTCTACCTAAATATTGCTGATTTGCTAATTCACTGTACATAAAACTAACTCCGTAAGCCGGATACGCACATTTGTATTCCCAATATGATTTTCCAACAGTTTGCCGCTGTAATGAAAGTTCATACGTTGAAAAATGTTTGGTATTTAATGCCGCCATAGCTGCATTGTGATTCATGGTGAAACCATATTGATAGTTAAAACTTGCAAAAAGAGGCGCTATAACATTTAAGGAATCTCCCTGATTATTGTTTCCAGCAAACAGACTTTGCATTACAATAAACTGTAATACAACTAAAAATAAATATTTCGATAATTTAAAGTTATGCCTCATAAGGGGCTGTGGGGGAAAAAAAATAAAATTAGTTTTTTATTTATTTATAATATGTATCCACCCGTATTTATCGGTAATATCTCCGTATTGAATCCCTTGTAATGTTTGATACAGTTTTGTAGAGACCTTTCCGGGTTCTGTTCCGAATGTATATTTCTCACCTGTTTCGCGGTCGGTTATTTCTCCGATGGGAGTAATGACGGCAGCAGTTCCGCAGGCGCCTGCTTCTTCTAATGTGTGCAATTCTTCAACCGGAACGGGGCGAACTTCTACTTTTAAACCCATATCTGCTGCCAACTGTCTCAAACTCATGTTGGTGATTGATTGAAGTATGGATGTGGAATCGGGAGTGATGTAGGTATTATTTTTAATTCCGAAAAAGTTGGCAGGACCGGCTTCGTCAATATATTTTTTCTCTTTAGCATCGAGATACAAGACCGAACCGTATCCTTCTGCTTGTGATCTTACTACCGATGAGAGACTGGCAGCATAGTTGCCTCCGACTTTGAAACGTCCGGTACCATGTGGCGCTGCTCTGTCCACATCTCGCGCTATTTGCATTTTAACAGGTTTAAATCCGTCTTTAAAATAAGGTCCTACCGGACAAACGAAAATCATAAACAGATATTCTTTCGCAGGGCTTACTCCTACTTGAGCGCCGGTTCCTATCAATAAGGGACGTACATATAGTGAAGCTCCTGTACCGTAAGGTGGTACAAAATCGCTGTTTAATCGGACAACTTTTTCCATCATTTCCAAAAAGAGTTCCATAGGGGGTGGCGCCATCATCACTCCTTTTGCCGAAAAAATCATCCGTTTTGCATTCTCATCCCAGCGAAAAACTCGCAGAGAACCGTCTTTCCCTGTAAAAACTTTCAATCCTTCAAAGGCTTCCTGTCCATAGTGCAGGCAGGTAGCTGCCATGTGGATGTTGATGTACTCGTCGGAAGAGATTTCTATCTCTCCCCATTTGCCGTCACGGTAGTAGCAACGTGCATTATAATGTGTTTTTACATATCCGAAAGGAAGTTTACTCCATTCAATATTAGTCATTTTTATTATTTTTATTGTTGTTAATTTTCAGGCGGTAAAAGTATAAATAAAATAAAAACAAAAGCATTCAAGGCAATAAATTAGGTAATATACTTAATTGTTTTTACGGTGCCTTTTTTAAAATCCTGCTAAAACGTATCTTCCCTAACCAAGATTTATCTTTATTTAATGAGAAAAATACGAACGATGCTTTTCCGACTACGTGATTTTCAGGTACAAAGCCCCAATAACGAGAGTCGAGTGAATTATGGCGGTTGTCGCCCATCATCCAGTAGTAATTCATTCGGAAGGTATAGGTGGTTGTCTCTTCACCGTTAATCCAAACTTTATCGCCTTCAACTTTTACGCTATTTTTTTCGTAAACTTCTATGATTCTGCGGTAAAGAGATATGTTTTCTTTTGTTAGAGAAATGGTCGCTCCTGCTTCGGGAATATATAATGGACCGATATTGTCCACATTCCATTTAAACAACGTCGTATCGAATGGAAAGATGTCCGAATCGGGAATTCCTGCCTGTGTCTGCATGGTTTCAACAGAAAGCACATTGGGGAAAGAGGCAATTTTATCTGCTACTTCTTTGGTTAGCGGTAAAAAACCATATTGATTATATTGCGCTTTGCTTTCGGACGAAATGGGAAGTTGATCTAACTGTCTTTTAGAAAGCCGACCCCCTTTGGTATCTATTAAATATGAATGTTGCAGTCCTACGGGGTTGTCCATTAATTTTCCATTGATATAAAGTTTCTGGTTGTCAAGCAGAAGTGTATCGCCTGCAATTCCTACGCATCGTTTTACATAGTGTTCTTCCTTATCAATCGGACGGCTGATTACGGTATAGTTTTTCCATATTCTATCACGTCCTGCATTTCGAATGGCTCGATAATAATCGTCTGCCCTTCTTTCCAAAATCACCGTATCGCCGGTAGGATAGTTAAATACTACATCATCGAATCGTTGTACTTTTCCAAATCCGGGAAAACGATAGTGCGGCAACTTTATCCACTCTAAATAACTGTTTGTTGATTGTGTCAGCGGCATGGTATTGTGTACAAACGGAATGGATAAGGGTGTATTGGGTATTTTTGCTCCGTATGCCATTTTACTCACAAAAAGATAGTCGCCTACCAAAAGCGAGTTTTCCATTGATGAGGTAGGTATCATATAGAGTTCTATCATAAATGTACGGATGATAAAAGCGGCTACTCCAGCCCAAATCAGGGCATCAACCCATTCCCGAGTTTTGGTTTTTTTGGGAGGTTTTAGTTTATCAGGGTGAGTAAAATGTTCTTTATCTGAAAGTTCCAAATAAGGAAAATAAATAAACGGAAAGAAAATCGCTATGGCTAATTGCCCGAGTTTGTATTTGCGGTAACATCTTACTGTGTCAACCGTCATCAAAAATATCATGAAAATATTGATAAACGGAATAAGCCACAGAATAAACCAGTAAAAACGTTTCTGTATGATTTTCAGCCAGATGATATAATTATATACAGGTACAAAGGCTTGCCATGATTTGAATCCTGCATCGGAAAAGGTTTTCCATAATAAAAAGGGATAACACAGTATCAGGATGTATAAAATGAGTTCTATCATAATTTATTTATTTAATAATTTAACGTTTTTTTTTAGATTTTATGATTCTGGATTCGATATTATAATCTCTTATTTTTCTGTAAAGTGTTCGCTCTGATATGCCTAATTCGATGGCTGCTGCTCTTCTTTTTCCTTTATGACGTTGTAATACTCTTTCTATCAATTCCTTTTCCTGCGTTTTCAGTGCCAATTGTTCTTCTGTTACTTCGGAAACAGCAAGAGGTTCATCTGCAGCATAATGAATGGTATTTACGTCGAAATGCGGGGGTGAAACCATCAAATAAGTTGGTTCGGAATGTTGTATGATGTTTTTTGAAGGAGTTAAATTATCGGGGATTATCGTTTTCCCGTCCTGATTTATTCCTGCTATTACACGTTTCAAGTCGTTGATGTCTCGGCGCATGTCGAAAAGTATTTTATAGAGCAAATCGCGTTCTGACATGCCTGAAGAATCGTTTTCATGCCCCTGATACAAAACAGGGAGTTCGCGATGATGTGATTCGGGAAGATATTTTTTTAGGGTAGAGTATGTAATCAAACGTTCTTGTTCAAGTATGGATATTTGCTCGGTGATGTTTTTTAGTTGCCTTACATTTCCTGCCCAGAAATAGTTTTCAAGTAGTTGTTGAGCCGTTTCTTCCAATTTTACTGGCGGCATACGGTAGCGTTCTGAAAAATCTATTGCAAACTTCTTGAACAGCAACAAAATATCTTCTTTCCGTTCTCGTAATGGCGGGATGTGTATGGGAACTGTATTGAGGCGGTAATATAAATCTTGACGAAATTTTCCTTTTCGTACGGCTTCTTGCAATTCAATATTGGTTGCTGCAACAACTCGTACATTTGTTTTTTGTACTTTTGATGAGCCTACCTTTATAAATTCCTTCGTTTCCAACACCCGCAACAAACGGACTTGTGTTGCCAAAGGCAGTTCGGCAACTTCGTCTAAAAAGATGGTGCCTCCGTCGGCTACTTCAAAATAACCTTTTCGCGCTTCATGTGCTCCTGTAAATGAGCCTTTTTCATGTCCAAACAGTTCGGAATCAATAGTTCCTTCGGGAATGGCGCCACAGTTTACTGCAATATATTGCCCGTGTTTACGTGCACCCAATGAATGAATGATTTTTGGAAAAACTTCTTTTCCAACTCCACTTTCTCCTGTAATGAGCGCCGTTAAATCGGTCGGAGCAATTTGCACTGCTACTTCTATCGCCCTGTTTAATGCGGAAGAATGTCCAATTATTTCAAAGCGCTGTTTGATAGTTTCTATGTTCATTTACTGTCAAAATATTGTTTCCCTTATAATTTTCATTGCAAAGATACAACTTTTTTTATTCTTTATTTCCACGCCATGACTATGAGCCCCATCCCATTCCGATGTTTGCAATTGACCTCAATTCCATTCAATAACAAACATAATGGAAGGAATATTAAATAATAAACAGGTAATATAACAAACAACAGTTTGGAAATATTCAGCATAAGGATTGGGAATTTTATTGAGAGTTTCCATGCTATTTTTCCGGGTGTTCCGTATGTATAAAAGGCTTCTGTTTTAGAAAAACCGGTTTTTTTTAGTTGTTCTTGAATAGTGTGAAAATTATATCCGTTTCGGACATGTTCATCTATGAAAGATTTTTTTTCACTGTGATGGTGTACGTCGGATCCTCCTTGATCTGATGGTGTTGAAATGGTTAACATTCCGCCTTTTTTCATGGCATTATAAAAATTTACAAATACCTGATTATCATCTTCAATATGTTCCATCACATCAACGGAAAGGATAAAATCGTATTTTTCTTTTTCATCCAAATGAACAAGGTCGCATACAAAAAAGGATGTATTCTCCTGTTTTATCTTTGTGAAAAAAGTATTACAATCTGAAATTTGTTCTTCTTTTACATCTACTCCTTTGATTTGCCATAAACGAGATTTTCGCGCCAAATAATAGGAATATTGTCCAAATCCCATACCTGCATCTAATATATTGAGTTGTTCTTTTCGCCTGCAAAAAAAATGGCGTCTGACAACACGTTTGATGTACCAGGTACGCAAAAACAACAAATTGAGCATCCTGTACAGTATTTTCCTTAGAAAAGGCGACTTGTTACTAATAAATCCGAGTCGTTTTTTTACCGGGTCGTATTTCATGGTTTATTGCTAAGTAGTGCGTCTATTTTTTCGATATAATCCAGTGAGTCGTCTTCAAAGAAAATTAGTTCGGGAACAACTCTTAATTGATGACGGATTCTGTTGCCGAGTTGATGACGGATTTCTTTTTCAAATTTTGTTATTTCTTTCAAAGTCTGTTGTTTGTCCAATACGGTGAAAATACTCATATAGACTTTTGCCATAGATAAGTCTGCTGTTGGTATTACTTTAGTAACAGTTACCATGACATTCGCTATCCTGTTACGCACTATCTCCGATACAATCTCTCCCAAATCTTTTTGTAGTAAACGGGCTATTTTCTTTTGACGTTGTGTTTCCATAATTTATTTATTAAAAAGTAAGTGCAAAAGTACATGAAAATTTTTTAATTATTCCTATTTAAGCAACTATTTTGAAATCAATAAGTCCATTAATTACAAAAATTAAAAATTTTTGAGAAAAGGACTTGATTTGTTGAAATTACCTTTTTCATTTCGATACTATACTTAATATTTGTTTTTACTATAAATGATGTTAATATCCTTTCGCTGTTTGTTTCGAAGTTCGGATGTTGGATAACCTATGGTTATCAGCAGTGGAATACGTTTATTAGAAGGTATTTGAAGAAGTTTGCGTACTTTTTTCTCGTCGAACCATCCAAGAATACATGTCCCCAATCCTAACTCGGTGGCTTGTAAACAAAAATGAGTGGTCGCAATACCAATGTCCATCAAGGTATATTCTTTTCCTTTTAAAACAGAACCGATTTTTGAGGTGAAGTTAGGTTTCTCTAATACAACGGCAACAATAACCGGAGCCTCATTAGCAAACTTATTCATTCCCATAGATGCTGTAGCGGTTGCCACCTGCTGTTTTAATTCGGGTTCATCAACAACAATAAATTTCCAAGGCTGCGCATTGCATGCCGAAGGAGCCATACGAGCCGCTTCAATACATTGTATGATTTTTTCAAGTTCTACTAATTGAGGGGCATATTGCCTTTCACTTTGACGTTTTGTGATTAATTCGTAAAAATCCATGACATTTTTAACTCCTTTGATTGATTTGCAAAGATACAAAAACCAGAATAACAAGTTAGTGATCAGAAATTGTCGGGAGTGTTTGCTTTCAAAAATATTTCTTCCGCTAAAGGATCGCTGTCAATCATCCATTTTAGTCGTAAAAAACTATCGGGACGCACTCCAATTATTTGACATGTAATAGACACATTTTGTTTAGATAACTGATGAAATGCTTTTTTTATTATTTGTCGAGCGAGTCCTCGGTAAAGATGGGAAGCAATGGGTAAATAACCTTTATAACCATCGGCAGTTAAACAGCACGGTTCATTCCCGTCAATGCTAATAATCTTCGCTTGCACAATTTTTCCTGTTAATTCAACGCCAATACCCAAAGAATAATTATCTGTCTGTCTAAGTTTATCCATCATTCTCTTTTTCTTTTTTCCTTTTAATTCAGTTTTTGTAATTGTTGGTTGAGTCCTTTTCTCTTTTAATTCAGCAAGTCTTTTTATAGTATCTAATTCGATTTTCAATGGTTCTGTATTGGAAATTTTTTGCAACAATTCATTAGTAACAGTATCTTCTTCCAGCATCCATCGTAATACAAAAGTATAATCCGGAAGAATATCCTGTATTCGACATAATAAGTTTTGTCCGTCCTGAATTTCGTCCAGTACATTTGTTATGATTTTGCGAGGAAATTTTGGATAATTTGCTTTGCTTACAACAATTTTGCCTTTAAACTTCTCGTCAATCAAAAAAAGCAAATCACCATGTTCACTTTTTTTTGCTTCAAGCAACAAGGTTTTCCCAATATATTGTTCATTCAATTCCTGTTTTAATGTTGTCTTTTGAATCTTTTTCTCTTTTAATTCGTTTCTTCGTTGAATCCTTCTTCTTTCTATTTCATCTTTTAAATATGCTTGAAGTATCTGTTTCCACTCTGATCCAGAATCTTGTTGTTTTAATTCAGCAAGTCTTTTTATAGTATTTAATTCGATTTGTAATGATTCTGTATTAGGATTTTTTTGCAATTCATTAATAATAGGATCATCTTCCAGCATCCATCGTAATACGAAAGTATAATCAGGAAGAATTCCTTGTATTCGACATAATAAGTTTTGTCCATCCGGAATTACGTGCAATAAATTTGTTATGATTTTGCGAAGAAATTTTGGATAATTTGCTTTGCTTACAACTATTTTGCCTATAAACTTCTCATCAATCCAAAAAAGTAAATCACCATGTTTACTTTTTTTTGCTTCAAGTAGCAAGGTTTTTCCAATATATTGTTCATTCAATTCCTTTATTTTAGATTTCTGTTCCTGTTTTTCAGTCTCTTGTTCAGTTTTTTTCTTCTTCAATTTCGTTTCTTCCAAATCTATTTTTTGAGAAAATTTGTTTGGAAATGAAAGTTTTTTACTACGTGGTTCTAGATGAGCAATCCATTGCAGTTTTAAAGTTTCGTCGGGATAAATCCCTCTTATTTTACAAAAAATCTGTTGGTCATCAGATATTTTAGATAATGTGTTAATGATTAAACTAAGCGGAGTGTCGGGATAATATGCTGTATCCATAGAAACAGTTCCTGTGTATTGATTTTCAACTTTGAAAATTTTGGGGTCTGACGATTTGAAAACTTCGCACCATACCATTTTGTCTATCAATTCTTTTTTTTCTTCCGTCAAAAAAGTGTCAGTTAAAGCAGTAGTGTCTAAATATGGCGCTAAGAAATTTTCAATAGATGGAACGTCATTGAGAAGCCATTTTAATTGCAATATTCCATTGGGAGTTACGCCGACTATTTTGCACCATAGATTTTGTCCGTTTGGCAATGCCATCACTGTTTTTTGCAGCAGTTCAAAAGGCACGCCTGATTCGTCTTCTTCATTCAATACCAATTCGCCATAATATTTTTGCAGAACTTGAAAACAGGGGAAGTCCGATTCCGCTCGTTCCAATACAGCCCATACTTTTTGACCTGATAAACTATGCTCCTCTGAAAAATATAATGTGTCGCCATGACAAAATCTATCGTTTCCTGCTAAGGATTTGCCAACATATACAGCATCAAATTCTTCGCCCGAATTGTATAGTGGAAACAAATCTACCTCATCGTCATCGGAGTAGCGACCAATTTTAAAAACTAAAGATCCGCGCTCCCATCCAAAACCATAGCCAAAATCTATCTGTAAAGAGGTGTTGGTTTTCTCAAGGATAATGGCTGTATATGTTTCACCTTCTTTGAAATCGAATGAGAGATTATCAAATTGAAAAGGATCGGCTCTAACAATGATATTCAAAGGGCTTTCCTTGACATCAAATACCTGGCCGGTAAAGGTTTTCCCAATGATAGAAGAAAAAATCACATCCCAGAAGCAAATGTTTTCATATTTCCACGGCATATTGGAAAACGATACAAAAGCGTATAATCCGCATGTTTTAACGCGAAAACTGTAAACCGTAATATCCTCAATCCGAAAATGAACCGGAGTGTTTTCTTCTTCACAGCGTTTAATATTATCTATCAGATCATTAAACCATTTTTTTGAGGAAGATTCGTTGGGTAGTGTTTCATTGCTCATAATCACAAGGTAAATTGCTAAAACGCATGTTTTCTTCTTCATTATCATCGGGATTATCGCATTTTCCCAATAATAATTGTCCTATCTTATTAGTTCCCAAATATTTTACTTCTATTTCCTGCCCTACCTTGCAATTTCGAAATTGCTCTAAAGTGTCGAATGTCGAAGCGTGTAACAAACCTACAAAAGAGCCGTAATCCCAATTAAACTGATAGCCAATGTCAACATAAATATAAGAGGAAATTTTTTTTACAACCATTCCCGTATAATCTTCGCCAATGTTTAGTGTTATTTCATCGAATTGAGGAATGTTACCATCTATGTATATAGCAATCTTCCTTTTAATGTCTATTTTATATATTTTTCCTAAAAATGCTTTTCCTGCAATAATGGGAAAAATCGCCTCCCACATTTTTCTGTCGGGATATTGCCACGGCATGAAACGAAACGGAACAAAAGCATATAAACCTCCTGTCTTAACTCTGAAACCCTTTATTTGAACATCTTCTATAGTGAAATGAACTTCTTTTTGGCTCTCATGACGCTCTATGGCTTGATTAACAAGATGTTCAAACCATTTCTTTTTCTGCGTCTTTTCATCTATAAAAGACTCTAAAACAGTTTCTTCTTTATCTGGTTTCTTTTTAAATAAATTCCAATTCATGCTTCCTGTTGCATTGTATTATGTTTCACATCATTCGCCAATATATCTCAAAAACTCCTCTTCACTCCAAATAGGAATTTGCAGCGCTTGTGCGGTTTCGTATTTTGCCGGTCCCATGTTATCGCCGGCGAGTATGAAAGTTGTGTTTTTTGAGATGGAAGATACATTTTTACCGCCGTGGGCTTCGATAAGCGCCTTGTATTCGTCTCGGCTGTGTCGCTGAAATACGCCGCTGATGACGATGTTATTTCCGAAAAGAATATCGGATACTTTTTGAGGTTGGTTGTCGCCATCTATTTCAAACTGCAAACCGGCAACTCGCAGTTCTTCAATCATTTGGGTATTTCGATTGTCAGAAAAATAACCCTTTAAAGAGGCGGCAATCTTATCCCCTACTTCGTCGGCTTGTTTCAAGGTTTCTTCGTCGGCAGTCATTAAAGCGGTCATATTTTTAAAATGGAAAGCCAACTTTTTCGCTACCGTTTCGCCAACATAACGAATACCAAGCGCAAATAAAACGCGCTCGAAAGGAGCATCTTTTGAATTTTCGATTCCTTTTAAAATGTTTTCAACGGTTTTCTCTTTGAAACTGATTTTTTTTGGTTTATCGGTTGGGTGGGTTATAATTTTTTCCAATCCGAATAGTTGTTCGTATTTCAGCGAATAGAGGTCGGATGGTTTTGTAACCAAGTTGCTATCGAATAGAATGTCGGTTTTCCCTTCGCCAAGGCTTTCGATATTCATTGCCTTTCGACTGATGAAATGTTCGATTTTTCCTTTCATCTGAGGCGGACAGGCAAATTCGTTGGGACAATAAAATCCTGCTTCGCCTTCGGCGCGCTCCAATGATGTTCCACATTCGGGACATTCGGTAATAAATTCAACAGGTTTACTTTCCGGTGATCGTTTGGATACGTTAACGCCCGTTATTTTCGGAATAATCTCGCCTCCTTTTTCAACATAAACAAAGTCATTGCAATGAATATCAAGTTGTTTGATAATATCGGCATTATGCAATGAGGCTCTCTTCACGGTTGTTCCCGACAATAGTACCGGCGCTAAATTAGCTACAGGCGTTACAACGCCCGTTCTTCCAACCTGAAAATCAACAGAAAGAAGTTGGGTTTCCGCTTCTTCTGCTTTAAATTTATAGGCGATAGCCCAGCGCGGCGATTTTGCCGTACTTCCCAAAATTTCCTGCTGACGATAATTATTGACTTTGATTACAATACCATCTGTATCGAAAGGAAGTTCGCGACGCTGCACATTCCAACGTTTGATATAATCGAAAACTGCTTCTACATCTTCGCATTTTTCCATGTATTCCGACACTTTAAAACCCCACGAGCGCGCAGCATTAACATTGTCGAAATGGTTATCGAAAGGGAGGTTGTTCCCCGACAGGAAATAGAAAAATCCATCCAAACGGCGTTTTTCCACTTCGGCGGGATTTTGCATTTTTAGACTGCCGGCAGCGGCATTGCGGGGATTGGCAAAAGGTGGTTGTCCTTCTTCAAGGCGCTGTTTGTTCAATGTTTCAAAAGCATTTAACGGCATGAAAATCTCGCCTCTGATGTCGAAATCGGATGAAAAATTTCCTTGCAACTGTAACGGTATTGACTTGATAGTGCGGATGTTGTTGGTTACATCGTCACCTTTCACTCCGTCGCCGCGTGTAACCGCCCGCACTAACTGTCCTTGCTGATAAGTCAAACTGATGGCTAAACCGTCAAATTTCAATTCGCAAACATATTCGGGCTTTTCCGGAAACAGAAGTTTGCATGTTCTGTTATGAAACTCAACAACCTCCTCTTCCGAATAAGTATTGCTCAACGATAACATTGGAAAACGGTGCGCAACTTGTTCAAAATCTTTTGTTAAATCACTTCCTACCCGTTGTGTCGGAGAATTGGGCAAAACAAACCAAGGATACTCTGCCTCCAAATCTGCTAATTCCCGCATTTTCATGTCAAATTCTTGGTCGCTGATTTCGGGATTGTTTAAAACATAATAACAATAGTTATAATGATTTAACTCATTAGTGAGTGAAGATATTTTTTCTTTTATTTCGTCTATTGTCATTATTTTTCTTTTGAGGTGCAAAAATACGGGAAATTATCGGATTATTTATTGACAAAATAATTTTATCTTTGCCTGATTAATTTGTGGTTAAACTTTAAAATTTATCATCATGAAAAAAATTACCATTTTGTTGTTAATCAGCACAGTCTGTTTTTCGGGATTTTGTCAAAGTAGGAAAACTTTTTTGAAAGAGACTTTTGATAATCCCGTTTTACCATCAGGTTGGACAATTGAAAATTATGTTTCAAACTGGACGGTTTCGAACTCAAGTAACGCCGGAGGAGAACCGTTTGAATTAAGACTGTCGAATTTCGAGTCGGTTAATGAAAAAACAAGGGTTATTTCTCCTGTAATTAATACAACAGGAGCCACCAATCTATTCATAGAATTTATACATTTCTATATGACTTGGTATGGTAAAAGTCCTCTTGGTATAGAAACCACGAGTAATGGAGGCGCTACTTGGACAAAAGGATGGGAAAGAGTTTATGAAGGTTATGATTATGATGAGGTTATAGGCGCTATTTCAACTCCCGATGTCGGTTCTGCTACTTTTCAGTTTTGTCTCTATTGTCAAGGTAACAATTCTGCTGTAATTTTTTGGTTTTTTGACAATTTTGAACTATACAGTCTTGAGAATCTTGACGCTCAACTTATTTCAGTCAACAATGCGGAATATGTAGTTCCCGAATTTCAAAAAGTTGATTTCACTTTTGCTAACAGAGGATTTACAACCATTACCAGTATTGAAGTAGAATATCAATTTGAAAATTTGACTCCTATAATAGAAACTTTTTCTTCTTTAAACATGGTTTCTTCGGAAATAAAAACTTTGTCTTTTACAGAAAAAACATTTTTATTACCGGGTATTTATATATTAAAAGTAAATATTTTGAAAGTCAACGGTGAGACTGATGATTTGATAGCAAACAATTATATGGAAAAAATAATCACCGCAGGCGTTACTTCAGGACAACGAAAAGTTTGTATTGAACATTTTACTAGTTCCACGTGTGTGCCATGCGTTAATGTTAATAAGGATATGGCGGACCTGTTACAAGATAATCCAGGTAAATTTGGTATCACAAAATACCAAATGAATTGGCCAGTAGGCGGAGACCCATATTATACTTTAGAAGGTTACACAAGACGAATGTATTATGGAGTTAATGGTATTCCAAAGGTTTATTTTAATGGTGAATCAACCCCTATCGTATATCAAGACTTTTTTGACATTGCTTACAATCAACTCGCTTTCATGGATATAGCAGGAATTTTTAACGTCAGCGGCACAAACATCACTGTAAATTTCGACATATCTTCTTACATAACAACACAGGATGTAAGAGTATATGCCATTGTAAATGAAAAGAAAACCACAGACAATGTAGGAGGAAACGGAGAAACGGAGTTTTTTCATGTCATGATGAAAATGCTTCCCAACGCAGAGGGAACAACTACTTCTTTTAATGAAGGCGAAATCAAATCGTTTTCATTTACACAGAACATGTCGGAAACATTTGTTGAAGAGATTGATGATTTAGAAGTGCACGTGTTTATTCAAAATCATGATACAAAATATATTTATAACAGTAACTTCTTGATTGAGAACAACACCCATTTCTATCCTCCGAATAATTTAGCACTCAAGGATAATGGCGATGAGACTGTTTCAGTTACTTGGGACGTCCCCGAACAAGGAAGTCCCAGCGGATACAACATCTATTTGAATGGCGAATTAATCCAATCGAATTTTAACGGCACAAATTATACGACAACATTTATTGAACCGACAGGATATCAGGCATTTAGGGTGAATGCAGTTTATGGCGCAAATATTTCTGCCTCTATTTCCGGGTATATTATACTTTACGGTTGTCCTCCGCCTGAATCAGTTGATGCTGTACAAATTGGAAATGATGTGATACTTACATGGCAACCACCTCCTCCTAACGTTGAAATAGACAGTTATAATATTAATTTGGACGGAACGCTTCATCAAGATAATATTACAGATACAACTTACACTTTTGTAAATGCTCCTGAAGGAACACATAAATATGGCGTTTCAGCGATCTTAGGTGAATGTGAATCTGAAATTGTTGAAAAAGAACTTACAATAACATACATTTTGGAATTGGTAAATGTTTTTACAATTTATCCCAATCCTGCCGAAAACTATTTTGAAATTAAAGGTAACTATATGACTGATATATTGTTGTATAACATTTTAGGGCAACTTGTTAAAACAATTACTATCAATAATAACTATCACCTCATAACAACAACTGAAATGAATAAAGGAATTTATTTTGTAAAAATTTATTCCACTGATAATCAAATATTTATAAAAATATTAGTTATTAAATAGATTTTTTTATTTATTTAAAAAAAATGTTTACCTTTGCCGCACATAAAATTTAAAGTTTAACGTTAAATATTTTTATCATCATGAAAAAAATTTCCGTTTTGCTGCTATGCAGCGTAATTTGTTTATCAGGATTCTCACAAAACAGAGCCACTCTTTTGAAAGAAACATTTAATGGTTCGACATTGCCAGCGGGTTGGACCATCACAAATCAAAATTCCAACTGGAAAATTTCCAACTCAAATAATGCAGGGGGAAACCCTTATGAGTTACAATTAACATGGAGTCCTCAATTTAATGGGAAAACACGTGTTGTTTCTCCTGTTATCAATACCACAGGGACAACCGATTTAGTAATTGAATTTATTCATTATTTGGATAACTACAGCGGAAGTCATCTCATTGGAATAGAGACAACCAGCAATGGGGGTACTACATGGAATCCTGGATGGAGCAGTAATTATTCTAGTAGCGGTGCACGACAAGTTGCGGCATCTCTTTCAACACCCGACATCGGTTCATCCACATTTCAATTTTGCCTTTTTTATCAAGGTAACAGTTATAATATTAACGACTGGTTTTTCGATAATTTTGAACTCTACAGTCGTGAAAACCTTGATGCAGCCGTTATTTCAATCAACAATCTACCTTATGCTGCCGCCGACTATCATAATGCCGATTTTACTGTTGCCAACAGAGGAACAACAACCATCAACACCATCGAAGCAGAATATCAATTTGGAGACCTGGCTCCTGTAGTTGAAACTTTTAATGCACTGAATATGGCGACTTTGACATCAAAAACATTATCTTTCACCGAAAAAACATTTTTGCTTCCCGGTTCCTATACATTAAAAGTGAAAATTTTAAAAGTCAACGGCGTTACCGACGATTACTCTGAAAACGACTATTCTGAAAAAACAATTTATATCGGCATCTCACCTGCAACCCGAAGAGTTTGTATTGAACATTTTACAAGTTCCACATGTGGTCCTTGTGTTAGTGTTAATAATCAAATGAAAGCCTTATTGCAAAGTAATCCTGACAAATTCGGTATTACAAAATATCAAATGAGTTGGCCCGCTCCCGGTGACCCGTACTACACAGCAGAAGGAGGTGTAAGACGTACCTATTACAGTGTGAACGCAGTTCCTATGGTTTTTTTCAATGGTAAAAATGGTAGCGTCAATCAAAACACTTTTAACACAGCGCTCAACGAACCCGCCTTCATGGACATTGCAGGCACATACAATGTCAGCGGAACAAACATCAATGTTAATTTTGATATAACATCATATCTATCAACACCTGAAGTAAGAATATATGCCATTGTCAATGAAAAGAAAACAACAGGTAATGTTGGCAGCAACGGAGAATTAGAATTTTTCCATGTTATGATGAAAATGTGGCCCGATGCAAATGGAACAACATCAACATTTAATCAAGGCGAAACCAAATCATATCAATTCACTCAAGATATGGCAGGAACTCATGTTGAAGAGATGAGTGATTTGGAAGTACATGTATTTGTTCAGCTTTATACTACAAAATATATTTACAACAGTAATTTCTTAGTTGAAAGCAGCACCCAGTTCACACCCCCCAATAACTTGACACTTCAAAATAATTGCGACGGAACAGTAACCACTTCTTGGACTGCTCCGACAACCGGTACTCCAACATATAACATCTATTTAAACGATGTATTAATTAAAGAAAATCATAATACTACAAGTTATGTTGCCACACTACCTCCTCCACAAAATGGTTATTATGCGTTTAAAGTAAAAGCCGTTTACGGCACCAATATATCAGTCCCCATATCGAACTATGTTATAACATCCACCAGTGTACCTCCAACAGATTTGAATCTGGAACAAAATGGAAAAGACGTTGTTATGACTTGGGTTGCTCCAAATAATAATGTTGATTACTACAATGTATATCTCGACGGAGCACTCCATAAGGAAATTACAGAAACATCTTATACTTTTGTTGAAATTCCTGCGGGAGAATATATTTTTGGCATTTCATCCATAACAGGCGAATGCGAATCGGAAATTATATCAATGTCGTTTACAGTTACTAATTGCCCACAACCGGCATCTGTTGATGCCGTTCAAGAAGGAAACGATGTAATATTAACATGGGAAGCGCCTTTGGAAGATGTCGTCATAGACAGTTATAATGTTTATTTAGACGGGACACTCAAACAAGACAATATTCCAAATACAACCTTTACCTATACCTTTGTTAACGCTCCGGAAGGCAAACATAAATACGGAGTATCAGCCACATTGGGAGATTGTGAATCGGATATTTTAGAAATAGAATTCACCTTAACAGGCATTTCAGAAATGGACGATGTTTTCACTATTTATCCGAACCCTGCCGAAAGTTATTTTGAAATCAAAGGAGATTACATAAAAGAAGTACAACTGTTTAATGTCTTAGGACAACTTGTAGAAACCATTTCAGTAAATGACAACTATTGTTTAATAACAACTTCCCGATTGAACAGCGGAATATATTTTATCAATATTTATTCCACAGATAACCAAATGTATATAAAGAAATTAATAATTAAATAATAATATCAACATGAAAAAACAATTATTTTTTGCAGTAATTTTGTTGTGTTTGGTTGGAATGACCATGCAAGCACAACAACGTAAAGTATTATTTGAACAATTTACAAGTTCAACATGTGGACCATGCTACTCTATGAACTTATGGCTTACTCCTTTGTTGCAGAACAATGCCGACAAAGTAGTGGTTGTTAAATATCAAATGAGTTGGCCTGCCCCAGGAGATCCTTATTACACATTAGAAGGGTATTCAAGAAGAGTCTATTACAGCGTAAATTCAGTTCCATCACCATTTACAAATGGTGTAAGCACAGGTAACCAATCAGCCATTACAAACGCTATCAACAACGGGTATGCACAGCCGGCAGAAGCCACTATTACCGGAACTTTTAAAGTAAATGGGAACAATATCATCATTAATGGTAATGTAACTCCACTTATTTCGGGAACCGGATATAAAATCTATGTTGTTGTAAATGAAAAAATAACCAAAAATAATAAAATGACCAATGGGGAAACGGAATTTCATCACGTGATGATGAAAATGTTTCCCGATGGCAATGGTACCAGTGTAACGCTGACATCAGGAACTCCAATTCCTTTTAGTTACACCTACGACATGTCCACCACCCATGTCGAAGAAATGGATGATTTGGAAGTAGCGGTTTTTGTACAGAATGTATCTACAAGAGGCATACTCAATGCAGCATATCTCGAAGACATTACTCCGGCTCCTGTAAATATGACAGCAACACAGGTTGCAATAGACAGCAAAGATGTAAACATTACTTGGCAACACCCTACAGGAGTAACCGTTGAAGGATACAATATTTATAGAAATAACGTAAAGATTAACAGTTCATTAGTTACCGGCACTTCATATTTAGACCAGGCGCCAGAATTTGGAAAGACCTATACTTATACCGTTGAAATTGTTGTAGGTGGCGAAGCAGGATACAAAAAAAGCGCTGACGTGCTTATTAATATTACCATTCCGCAGCCCATCAATGTAACCGTAAAACAAATACGCGGTTTGAAAATGTTAGTTACATGGGAACAACCGGCAAATCCATACGCTTTACAATATACTGTTTATAGAAACGATGTACCTCAAAATTATTCAAATCCAACAACAGAAACCACTTTTGAAAACACAGGACTTACATATCGAGAATATTGTTTTGATATATTGCCTTTTTTAAATGAAGTTACCGGTCCGAAATCTGCAAAGTCCTGCGTAACGCTGATAAACGTTCCCACACCGGAAAATTTAATAGTCAAACAGATTTCTCCCGCAGAAAAAGATGTACTTTTAACATGGACTGCCTCTACATCCAATACCGCCGGTTACAACCTCTATCGTGATAACGTTAAAATAAATACCGAACTCATAACAGAACCTACTTATACCGACATTGTACCGGATTTTAATATAGAATACACCTATCAACTATATGGTGTCGCAGCAAACGGCGGTGAAAGCCAAAACGCTGCATCAGCAAAAATAACGTTATACTACAAAGAAATACCCGTTCCACAAAATGTTAATGCAACCCAACAAGGCAATGTATTAATTGTTTCTGTTACATGGGATGCCGCAACGATGGACATAGACGGATATAATATTTATAGGAACGATGAAAAAATCAATCCCGAACTTTTAACTGAAACCGAATATACTGACAACGTACCCGAAGAAGGAAATTACTGCTATGAAATAACCATTGTAATGGATGGTGGAGAAGGTGAAAAATCAGAACCTGCATGTGTTGATGTTTCTATTGTCAACATTGACGAATCAGACAAAGACGCATTGTTTACACTCTTCCCTAATCCTGTATCCGGCACACTATATATCAATACCAAAGAACCCATTACAGATTGTCAAATATATAATATTCAAGGACAGTTAATATACTCTACCAAGTCGAATATTAAAGAAATATCAACCGACAGTTGGGCTTCCGGTATCTATATCATCCGAATCACTACCGAAAAAGGGAATGCAGAAAAAAGGTTCATGAAAAATTAACAAGTCAATATTTTTTTTAAAATATTCAATCATTAAACAACAAATTGTACATAGATAAAATCGTGATTAAATAATGTTTTTCATAAATTTTAATTTTGGAAAGGCTGTTCAGCGATGAGCAGCCTTTTTTTTTGACTTTATCTTTTCCATTTCGGAAAAACACCTATTTTTGCAAAACTTAATTTGACAACTACATGTTACGTAAGATTTTTCTTATTCCGGTTTACATTTATCAGCGGGCAATTTCGCCGTTTTTCCCTCCATCGTGTCGTTACGTGCCTACTTGTTCGCAGTATGCTGTGGAGGCTGTGATGAAACATGGGATTTTCAAAGGAGGATGGTTGGCGTTCAGACGTATTTTACGCTGTCATCCGTGGGGCGGTTCAGGATACGATCCCGTACCGGAATTTTGGAATAAAAAAAACAAATAATAATGATGAAAACAGGACAACTATTTTTACTCCCTGCGCCATTGGGTGGCGATTTTGTAGCAAAACAAATTCCCGATTTCAACAAACAAATTATATCCGAAATAAACTATTTCATCGTTGAAAATGAAAGAACTGCCCGCCGCTATCTCAAACAACTCAATCCCGACTTAAATATTGAAAATCTGAAATTTGCAGAGTTAAACGAACATACCAAAGACCACGAACTCATGGATATTTTCCTTCCTGTTTTAAACGGTGAAAATGCCGGTTTGGTTTCCGAAGCCGGATTACCTTGCGTTGCCGATCCTGGAAACAACTTGGTTTTCATAGCTCATCAACTTGGTATTAGTGTGGTTCCTTTGGTTGGACCTTCTTCTATCATGCTGGCGTTGATGGCAAGCGGGTTTAACGGTCAAAACTTTACATTTCATGGCTACCTTCCCATAGACAAACGTCAACGGGAACAAAAATTGAAAGAATTGGAACGCAACGCGTGGAAAAACGACCAAACACAAATCTTCATTGAAACTCCGTATAGAAATATGCAAATGTTGGAAAGCGTTGTTCATGCCTGCCGCTCCGACAGCAGACTTTGTATTGCAGCAAATCTTCTTTCTTCCAACGAAATTATTGTAAATAAAACTATAAAAGATTGGAAATCATCCAAACACAATTTCAATAAACAACCGGCAATTTTTTTAATGTATAAATAACTTGTTCAATTAAACTTATATATCCTATGAAAAACCGTATTTTTATCATTATTTGTATATTGTTTTCTCTATGCTCAATAACCAAAACAGCGGCACAAACAAACAGAGACAGCCTTAAAAACAAAGAAATCACACTTGGCGAAGTTGAAATATTATCACAAAAAGAGGCGGGACGACTTCAAGATATTCCTGCTTCTGTTTCAACTTTTTCGGAAGAGCAAATAGAAACGTTTAACATCATCTCTATCAAAGATATATCTTCGTCGGTTCCCAATGTTTACATTCCCGATTACGGGACAAAATTGACATCGGCGATATATATTCGCGGCGTTGGTTCGCGTATTGGGGTTCCGTCGGTTGGATTTTATGTGGACGATATGCCCTATAGCAATCAATATTCTTTTGATTTCGATTTGTTTGATATTCAAAATATTGAAGTCCTTAGAGGTCCGCAGGGAACGCTTTATGGGCGTAATTCATTGGGAGGAATTATCCATATCCACACACTTTCGCCGATGCAATATCAAGGCACTAATGTAAAACTGCTTGTCGGCAATGGTGATTACTATCAAGGTAAACTTTCTCATTATCAAAAGATAAACAATAAAGTTGCTTTCTCTGTTGGAGGTAATGCCTCTTCTTTTGGAGGTTTTTTTAAAAATCAATATACCGGAAAAAATGTGGATAAGGAGTGTTCGGCGTCGGCTCGTGCGCGAGCAGAATGGTATATCAATCCACATTTAAAATTGAAATATATCGTCAATTACGACTACGCCAAACAAAATGGCTACGCGTATGGTCTTTACGACAAAAAAACCGGAAAAGTCGCCGACGTCAACTACAACGACCCCGCCATGTACCAACGAAACATGCTGAATAACAACCTTCAACTCGAACATCAGGCACGCCGTTTTAAAATCACTTCAACAACTGCCTATCAACATCTTTCCGATTCAATGGTACTCGACCAGGACTTTACAACCGCGTCGAAATTTGCTCTCTCACAAAAACAAAAACTGCATCACGTCAGCGAAGAAATTCTATTCCGTTCAACAGGAAAATCAAAGTTTCAATGGATTGCCGGCGCTTTCGGATTTTATGAACATCTGAATACCAACGCACCGGTAACGTTAAAAGAAGATTTTATTACTGAAATAGAAAATATGATACCTTTCCCCGTACATATTGATAATGAAGAAATAATAGTTACAGGCGAATATATTTCTCCCACATTCGGAGTAGCGGTTTTTACACAGGGAAGTGTTCATAATCTTTTTACAGAAGGTTTATCTATAACGGCAGGTATGCGTTTGGATTATGAAAAAACATCGTTGGATAGTTATACAAAAACCAAAATCAGTTTGAATGGCGAAGTTTGGCCTTATACGCTTGATGGCAACGGGAATATTGATTTTATGCCTTTACTTCCAAAACTATCTATCCAGTATCATTTTTCTTCAAAAAATATGCTCTATGCCTCAGTAGCAAGAGGATATAAAGCAGGCGGATACAACATCCAAATGTTCTCGGATTTATTACAGTTAAAAATGCAAAAACCCGGTATTCCCGACACAACAGATACATATATAGACGTAAATAATACGGTTGCTTTCAAGCCAGAATACAGTTGGAACTATGAAATCGGGTTTCATTCCGAACCAATAGAAAACCGTCTTTCAGGCGATATATCACTGTTTTATATCAACATCAACAACCAGCAAATCGCCGAATTTTCACCGCAGGGAACGGGAAGGATGATAAAAAATGCCGGAAAATCAAGAAGTTACGGCATAGAGGCTTCGCTCCGTTCGATGATTACAAAAAGATGGAGTTGTGATGTCGCTTACGGTTTTACTATGGCAAATTTCACAGATTATACGATTCGTATTGATAAAGATAAAATAAACGATTTTTCGGGAAATCGCGTACCTTTTTCACCCGAACATACCTTGTCGGTTGCTA
>Ga0209628_10000487_pt1 | contig 24352 bp, 19 predicted proteins | sample TergutCu122P4_FD_187285 | JGI IMG/M metagenome (GOLD analysis project Ga0209628, IMG submission 187285) | Cubitermes ugandensis P4 segment gut microbial communities from Kakamega Forest, Kenya - Cu122 P4 (SPAdes) (version 2) | ecosystem: Host-associated > Arthropoda: Insects > Digestive system...
TCTGCTATTCCAAAGACGAAGAAATACATGACAACGTTATAGGGATGTATATTGACCGTTATTATTTCAAAAACGGACAGTATGGAAAAGCTGCTTAATCATTCAATTTGTGCCATGACCGAATTTTGTCCTGTTTTCTTAAGACAAATAGTTAATAACAAGTAATTTAGTTGCTGATTTTTTCTTACCTTCGCAAAAATTTTTGAATGATATGATTACCGCATTACATTACGACCACTTTCAAGATGGCAGTACCTACATATAGCGACTGCAAGGCAGCGACTACATCAACGGAATGGGACAGATAAAAGAATACACACTCGGACCCAACAGCATCAAAACCAATTACAATTATATGGACAGTATAAAATTAGAAAAAAAAGAAAAAAAAAACTCCGGAGTTATGAAAGTAAATAAGTTTAGATTATTAACGCTGTTGTTGCTTTGTATAGCAACATTACTTGCAGTAATGCCTTGTAAAGCTCAAAAATATTACGCTGATTTCAAAAAAGCAAAAAAAGGAGTTGATACATTGACGTTGCTTACTCCTTATGTTTGCATTGAAGCATTTAAAGGACAAGAGGCTAAGAGAGATTATGAATTGGAAGAAAGATTAACAAAAGGATTTTTCAACGATTCATATTTATTGCTTAAAAAGAAGTATCAATTAGCAGGTTTTCCATTATCTGCTGATTCTATTAACCAGAGCGAGTGGAATGATTTGTTTGCAACTTTAGAAAAAAGCGACAAAAACTCAGAAATTCCCACTCCTGCTTTTATTCAAAAATTTATTAAGGACAACCCAGTCAGATATTTTCTGATGATATTCTTTTATGGGTATTACAACGCATATTATCAACCGTATGAAAATATGACACGAGGATTATCGAATAATGCAATATATATAAGCATTAACCAAAATTTGCGCTTTTCCGATATGAGAGCACTTATATTCGATAATCAAAGAAATGTTGTTGTTTTTTACAATAAAAAATCCTCAAAAATTATTGATCCTCGAGTTAGTAGTGATGTTGAAAAAATGCCTTCAGATATTCTTAAATCAATATATTATAAATAATGCCCTGCAAATCCCACCGTAAAAAAAAACAGTACGAATATTTGGAAAATGTCTGAACCAGATTGTTGCTTCGCTTTGCTCTCAATGACGTTCTTCATACATAGCAATGAATTTTAATAAGATTTAGAAGATTGACATGATAAATTATTGCCGTTTTTTTTTCTTACCTTCGCCGAAATATTTTTTTTATATATGACGACCATACAAAGCAATAAAACAAATAGTGAAACAACTGAAAAAAGCCAGATGCGGAGTAAAAAGAGAAAAAACGCTGATGATGGTACAGTGCAGAAAATTTTCGGCATTGTTTTTATCATCTTCTCTCTTTTTTTGCTTATTTCGTTTACTTCATATTTACTTACGTGGCAATCAGATTCAACCTTAATCAACAAATATGAATATCAAGGCGAATCCATCAATAAAGATGAAACTTCTTTTTTCTCAACAGACATCAAATCGCATAATATAGCGGGAAAATTAGGCTTATTGGCATCATATACTTTTATTACACGATGGTTTGGCATTGCTTCGTATCTTTTTGTTCCGTTTTTATTTGCAGCAGGATTGGGTTTGTTGGGCGTTTTAAAAGTAAGATACTGGAAAATATCACGTTATTCCCTGTTTTGGTTGGTTTGGCTTTCAATAACGTTAGCATTTGTCTTTGGAACGAAACCCGACTTTGCTATGGGCGGATATTTCGGCATTTTCTGTTCCGACTATTTAACAAATCTGCTGGGAAATCCCGGTACTATCTTATTATTATTTGTGTCATTTTGTATTTATCTGCTTTTAGGCCATGTTTTCTTTTCAAAATGGATAGATAAAATGAAAACAGACCCCGAAACCCGCCAACAACGATTAGAAGCCCGTAGAAAAGAAAAAGAAGAAAAACGCCAAAGAAAAGAGTTGGAAAAAGCAAAAAAGAAAAAAAGAGGTTCCAAAGAAGAACAAACATATAATATCGAAGAATATGCTGTTGAAAATGACCTTGAAATAACCAATAGTGACGGTTTAAGATTTAATACTTTCACAAAAAAAGAAACAGACGATGGCGATTTTGAACATCCTGATTCTCCTGAAAAACAGCAACCCATAGTACAGGACGATGTCGAATTAACTATTCAACAACCAGAAACAGAACAACCCGAAGATGATTCAATCGAAAACGACAACCCATTACTCCATATCGGACTTGAAACCCCATACGACCCCACATTAGATTTGCCGGACTATTGTTTCCCTCCGCTCGAACTGTTAAAAGATTATGGAGACGAAACAACCGAAGTGAATGCAGAAGAACTGAACACCAATAAAAAGCGCATTGTAGAAGTCTTAAATCATTTCAACATCACCATTGACAAGATAAAAGCGACCATAGGACCTACCGTAACGCTTTATGAAATTGTCCCTTCACCGGGTATTCGTATTTCAAAGATTAAAAACTTAGAAGACGATATTGCCCTGAGTTTGGCTGCTTTGGGAATCCGAATTATTGCTCCCATTCCGGGAAAAGGTACCATCGGTATTGAAGTACCGAACAGCAATCCGACCATTGTTTCCATGAGGTCAATTCTGTCTTCCGAACGCTTTCAGACTTCAAAATTTGCTTTGCCCGTTGCATTAGGAAAAACCATTGCCAACGAAAGTTATGTAGTTGATTTGGTAAAGATGCCGCACCTTCTGATGGCAGGCGCTACCGGACAGGGTAAATCGGTCGGTATCAACGCCGTAATAGCATCGTTACTATATAAAAAACATCCGGCCGAATTAAAACTCGTGTTGGTTGACCCCAAAAAAGTAGAATTAACCCTCTTTTCCAAAATAGAACGCCATTACCTGGCAAAACTCCCCGACAGCGAAGAAGCCATCATTACTGATACACGTAAAGTAGTGCGTACCCTTCAATCTCTGATGATAGAGATGGACAACCGCTACGAACTGCTAAAAGATGCCCAAGTTCGTAACATGCAGGAATACAACGCTAAATTCATCCAACGCCAGTTAAATCCGTTATACGGGCATCGCTTTTTACCATATATAGCGCTTATTGTGGACGAATTTGCCGACTTGATAATGACGGCAGGGAGGGAAATAGAGACTCCGATAGCCCGTTTGGCACAGTTATCAAGAGCCGTTGGTATTCACCTGATTATTGCCACACAACGACCATCTGTCAATATCATCACCGGCGTTATAAAAGCCAACTTTCCGGCGCGTATTGCATTCCGCGTCATCTCTCAAATTGATTCGCGTACCATCTTAGACAGCACCGGCGCTAACCAACTGATTGGACGCGGCGACATGCTGCTTTCCACAGGAAGCGATACTATTCGACTGCAATGCGCCTTTATTGACACACCCGAAGTAGAAGTATTGACAGAATATATAGGCTCTCAACGCGCCTATCCTACCGCTTTGCTGTTGCCCGAAGTAGAAGACGAACAAGCAGAAGTCAAAGACTTTGACGAATCGGAACGCGACCCACTTTTTAAAGAAGCCGCTCTTATCGTAGTGCAAACTCAACAAGGTTCTGCTTCCATGCTGCAACGAAAACTGAAACTTGGCTACAACCGCGCAGGACGCATTATTGACCAACTTGAAGCAAAAGGTATTGTAGGTCCATTCGAAGGCTCAAAAGCAAGAGAAGTGAAGATAGCCAATGAAATGGCATTGGAACAATTTTTGAAAGATTTAAACATGGATTAATCCATGTAAAAAAAATAAAATTTTGGGCAATAAAATAGTATTTTATATATTATTTGGATGTTTTTGTAAAATAAAATACCTGAATAAATAATTTTTTGTATCGAAATAATTAATACATTTGCACCACTTAAATTTTAATAAAAAATTAACAAAAAAAAAGAATTTCTATGAATGTAAAAAAGTATTTTGCAGAAATGTTTGGTACTATGGTATTGGTACTATTGGGTTGTGGTAGCGCTGTTATAGCCGGCGATGAAGTTGGATATTTAGGTATTTCATTTGCGTTTGGATTATCTGTTATTGCCATGGCATACGCTATTGGAGGTATCTCGGGTTGCCATATCAATCCTGCCATCACCTTTGGGATGTGGGTTTCAAAAAAAATCGGAGGAAAAGATGCCGGAATGTACATGTTGTTTCAAGTATTTGGAGCAATCGTCGGTTCACTATTGTTATGGCTTATTTCGGGAAAAACCGGCGAAGGCAATACCGGAGCCAATCTTGTAAATGCTGATTATATGGTTTTACAAGGCATCGTTGCAGAAGTTGTTTTCACTTTCATTTTTGTTTTTGTCGTCTTAGCAGCAACAAGTAAATATGCCCATTCAAAATTTGCAGGTTTGGCAATCGGTTTGACCTTAGTGTTGATACACATCGTTTGTATTCCCATCACAGGCACTTCCGTAAATCCGGCTCGTAGTATCGGACCCGCTCTATTAGCAGGAGGAGAAGCCATGAACCAATTATGGATTTTTGTTTTAGCTCCTTTAATAGGCGGTGGAATAGCAGCCATGATTTGGAGTGTATTTGATGGGAATGAATCACAGAAATGATAAGTTCATAGCCGATAACGGTATTAAATTCCCGTTAAAATAATTATTGATTAAAGTATTATTTCCTTTTATCCTTTTTTTTCTACCTTTGTCATTCCAAATTATTAGAGGTATGTTGCACTTAAAAGGAAATTGTATTTATTTGATAATGACATTCTTATTGTGTGGTTGCAGCATAAATACACGTCTAACTATTGATGTTTTAAAACCCGCAGAGCAAACAATGCTGCAAAAAACTGCCGATATAGCCCTTATCACCGATGTATTTAATCCCGAAAAGTGCGGACAAAACTATCTTTTTGAAAACCGAAGAGTTTTCGATACAACATGTCGTACAAGACTACACGCTGAGATTTTCATGGAAGGAGTACAAAATGTAGTTGCCGAGTCTCAATTTTTTGCAGATGTTGCAAACATGGGGCTTTTCAAAAAGAACACCTCTTTTTCCGATATGATACTGTTGATACAAGATTCCAATCCCGATGTTTTATTGGTTTTAAATGATTTCAAAATGAGAGATGAAACCTATTTTGTCCCAACCGTTTATGGCGGTAATGCCGTAACAAGAGGGATTGTTTCCACCTCACTGGTTTTTTATGATGTGAAACCACAACCCATGCTTCGCCAGAGAACTTTAACAGATACAGTCTATTGGATTTCACGTGAGATGTCTCATTACGAATTTGTTAAATTGGAAAATGACAGGGAATCTATTTTAGAATACCTTGCTTATGAGGCAGGTAAAAAAGTGGCATCTCATTTTTTTCCATCGTGGGTGAGTGTGGACAGGGTATTGATTGTTGCATCGGGAGAAGAATCAAAACGCGCTTCCGAAGCCGCTTTGGCAGGTTCGTGGGAACGTGCCGACTATTTTTGGGAAGCATTGAGCAAAGAAAAAAATAAAAAGAAACAATCGGCAGCATGGTTCAACAAAGCTGTTTATCAGGAAATTAATGGTAATTTTGAAAAAGCAGTTAGTTTTGTAAAACACGCCAACGCTGTTTATCCCCGCAAAATTCACGCTCAATATTTGAACGTTTTGGAAGAAAGAATACAATTTCAAAAACAGTTTGATGATTTGATGAAAGATAAATAATTCAACGCTCCGATAATGAGAAAATTAATTGCTTTTTTTCTATTTATACTCAACATTCCAATACTTCTATTATTGGCTATGGCGATTGTAGCGCCATACATTCCGCCCGACAAAATCGTATTCCCTGCCTTTGCAGGACTGGCTTTTTTCTGGATTTTTATAGCCAACTTTATATTGACTTTACTTTTGTTGTTTACTAAGGCAAAAATGGCAATTCCGGGTATTATCATGCTGCTATTCAGCCTTTATGACGTATCACAACACTATCGTTTTACTCCGGAACCACAACAAACAGACGGCGGAATAAAATTGCTTTCTTACAACTGTCAGGGGTTATACAGTAACTATGAAAAAAAACATGTAAAAGCGCTGTCCGATTCCATTGCCCGTTTCATTGCCGAACAACAACCTGATATTATTTGCCTTCAAGAATTTAGAGGTGTGAAAGAAGAAGAGATTAAAACATTTATGGATGATTTTTCAGATAAAATTCATACCCACGACTTTCACTATCAACGCTATTTTATAAACCATTCCGAAAATTCATCTTTATGTTTAATTACCCTGTCGAAATATCCTATTGTAAGTAGAAACGCTATCTTGCTTGGAAAACGAAGAATAGGAATGTACACCAACTTACTGATTAAAGATGATACAGTTCGCATTTTTAACATCCATCTACAATCAACCCGTTTGCGACAGAAAGATATTGATTTTGTGGTAAATACTGCTCCCGATATTCAAAACAAAGAAAATTATAAAAATATATATTCCAAACTATCCGAAGCCTATCGTTTGAGAGCGCAACAGGCGCGTCTTATCGCTTTAGAAATCAGCAAATCGCCTTACCCCGTCATTGTTTGCGGAGATTTTAACGACACTCCCACTTCATTTGTTTATCACCGTATCGCCAAAAACCTTGAAGACACTTTCATTAAATCAGGAAAAGGATTAGGAAATACCTACAACAATCCTTTATTACCTCCCATTAGAATTGATTATATATTGTACTCAAACCCATTTAAAAGCAGCGCTTTTAATGTCCTCAATGCACCCTATTCGGATCATTTTCCCGTAACGGCGGTGATAAAATTTTGAGTGGTGTTGAGGAGCAGTTTTTTTATTGAAAAATGCACATCCTTTTTAGTTTTCAATTTATTAGTACCTTTGCATAAAATTTTAAATCTCATAAAAAAATGAAACAACAGATAATTATTATCACGATGGCAATACTCGTATCGGGTTTTGGCTGTACAACAGTCAATAAAAAAGTAATAGGCGATGAAACTATCGCCTTAACGACAAAACAATTAGTGGAAAAATACGGCGAACAGGAAAAAGACCGTATGGAAAAAGGCATTAAACAGATGGCAACGTTGTGGGAAAGCAAAGACGGCACCAAAGAGGAATTTATGCAGTACTGTTTGGATAACTTTATTGCAGATGCAGATTTGCGTCAGCGGGTTTTTGAACGTTTATGCAAACAGTTTGAGGCTATTTTTGGCGGCTTTAACAAGATGTCGGTAAGCCTGATGGAACCGACACACATGGTCGCTTTTGAGTGGTTTCTTATTGACGAAGCCTTTGGAGCATGGAGTCCGTCAGCCCACTTAGAGGAAGATTTTTTCAACAATAAAATAGCCTTTTATGTGATGCTCAACTTTCCTTTTTACACCTTAGAAGAAAAGAACACATTAGGGGCGCAATGGTCTGATTTGGAATGGGGTTATGCACGATTGGGCGACAATTTTATTTCTCGCGTTCCTGCCGACCTGGCGCAAAAAATTTCGGATGCAGAAACTTTTGCCGATAATTACATTGCCAATTATAACATATATATGGGATATTTAATTGATGATGAGCAAAAAACATTGTTTCCGGAAAATATGAAATTGATTACCCATTGGAACTTGCGTGATGAATTAAAAACTCAATATGCCGATGCCACAGATGGGTTAACAAAACAACAAATGATATATGAAGTGATGAAACATATTATTTATCAAGATATTCCCATAGAAGTCATCAATAATAACACCTACACATGGAATCCATATCAAAATAAGATATATAAAGATGGAGCCGAAGCAAAATCAACTCCTGAACCTTCAACCCGTTACGAACATTTGCTGAATACATTTAAAGCTATGCAGGCGATAGATAAACATACGCCGATGTATCCCACCTATATTTCCCGCAAGTTTGACCAGGAGTTTGAACTGTCTCAAAAAGAAGTTGAAGAGTTATTTATTAAATTAGTAAGTTCCGAGCAGGTAAAGCAGGTAGGCGAACTGATAGCAAAACGATTAGGACGTAATTTGCAGCCTTTTGATATTTGGTACGACGGCTTCAAATCGCGCAGCGCTATTGACCCCGCCGAATTAGACAGAATGACACAAACAAAATATCCCAATAAAGAGACCTTCGTAAAAGACCTTCCGGTAATAATGACAAAATTGGGATTTACAGGTGAAAAAGCAGACTTTGTATGCAATCAGATTACAGTTGACGCCTCACGTGGGGCAGGACACGCATGGGAAGCCGCCATGAAAGACGATAAAGCACGTCTGCGCACAAGAATTGGAGAAAAAGGAATGGATTATAAAGGATATAACATTGGAACACACGAGTTTGGACACAATGTAGAACAAACCATCACCCTGCACGACGTCCCCAATTATATGATGCGCGGAGTACCCAATACGGCATTTACCGAAGCGCTCGCTTTTGTATTTCAGAAAAGAGACTTGGATTTGTTGGGATATGTAAACAAAGCAGCAACCGGCGATGAAGAGTATTTAACCACTTTGGATATTTTCTGGGGATGTTATGAAATAATGGGTGTGTCTTTGGTAGATATGCGTGTTTGGCAATGGATGTACCAAAATCCGACTGCAACAAAAGAACAGGTAAAAGACAAAGTAATAGAAATAGCCAAAGAGGTTTGGAACACCTACTATTACCCCGTTTTCGGAACAAAAGACGAACCCATTTTAGCCATCTATTCGCACATGATATCTTCACCACTTTATCTATCGGCTTACCCGTTAGGACATTTGGTCGAATTTCAGTTGGAAAACTATTTTAAAGGAAAAACATTGGGAGCGGAAGCATCCCGTCTTTTTGCAAGCGGACGCCTTACACCACAATGGTGGATGAAAAAAGGACTGAATAGCGACCTTTCGGTTGATCCTATTTTACAGGCAACTACCGAAGCGGTAGGGAAAGTAAACAAATAAGTTATTAATGGTTATGAGATAGGGCTATTAATAATAAAAAAAACCAAGATAAGTTTTTTTACCACAACGCTTTATCCCAGTCTTTCCAAACGGCTTCGTAATGATTGTTACGGATAGATTGGAGGATTTGTGAGGGTGTGCGGCTGTCGTTAACGGCAAACTGTTCCAGTTCGGTTATAATTTTGGCTGTGTAGCCACCGGGGTCTGTTTTTGAACCTGCGCTTAGAGTGGTGATACCCAGCGACATCATATTGTTCCGGAACGATTCGTTTTCGCGGGTTGAAAGGGCAATTTCAACATCATGGTCAAACATCCGAAATGCAAATATCAACTGAGCCAACTGTTTGTCGGTCATTAAAACATTAGGTTGAAAGTCATTTCCTTCGTGTGGGCGCATACGTGGAAAAGAGATGGAATATTTGGTGCGCCAAAATTGTTTTTGTAAATATCTCAAATGTAAAGCCATAAAAACAGCATCGGTGCGCCAGTCTTCTAATCCGATTAATATGCCAAGACCCATTTTATGTATCCCTGCGGCGCCCATGCGTTCAAATGTATTCAGTCGCCAATCGAAATCAGATTTTATCCCTTTCGGATGATACACTTTGTAGCGTTCTTTGTTGTAAGTCTCCTGATAGCAATAAACCGAATGTAATCCTGCCTGTATCAATGTTTCATATTCTTCCTGTTGCAATGGCTGTACTTCTATGGAAACAGATGAAAAATATGGTTTTACCAAGTTAATAGCATTTTCGATATATTCCATACCTGCTTTATTGGGCGACTCTCCCGTAACCAGCAAAATATGTTCAAACCCTCCCATTTCCTTGATGGCTTTTACCTCTTCCAAAATCTGTTTGTCGTTGAGGATAATTCGTTTTATCGGATTATTATGGTTGAAACCACAATATACACAATGGTTTACACATTCGTTACTTAGATAGAGCGGCACATAGAGTTGTACGGTTTTTCCGAAACGTTGTCGGGTATATTTTTGGCTCAATGTTGCCAAAGACTCGATATATTTTTCAGCAGCAGGCGAAACCAATGCCATGAAATCGTTCATGTTCAACTGCTGTTTTGCTATGGCACGTTCAACGTCTCTATCCGTACAGATGTAAATTTGCTCACTAATTTCGTTCCACGAGTAGCGGGCTATTTCTTTAATGAAACTCATTTTTCACTGTTTATCTTCTATCGCTGCTACACCGGGCAGGATTTTTCCTTCAATATATTCAATCATGGCGCCGCCGCCGGTTGAGACATAACTCACATCATCTTTCAGATTATATTTTCCGACTGCTGCCACACTGTCGCCGCCTCCGATAAGCGAATAAGCGCCTTTTTTAGTTGCTCGTGCAACGGCTTCGGCGATGGCTTTGGTGCCTTGTTCAAAATTGCTCATTTCAAATACGCCCATAGGACCGTTCCACAGGATAGTTTTGGAATTTTCTATCACTTCCGAAAAATCTTTGATGGCTTGTGTGCCGATATCCATTCCCATCCATCCGTCGGGTAGCTGAAGGCTGTTGCACTCTTTACGATTGGCATTGTTGTCAAACCTGTCGGCAACAACGGTGTCAACGGCAAAATGGAGTTGTACTCCGGCGTTTTTTGCTTTTTCCATTATGGTTCTGACAACATCCAAGGCGTCGGCTTCATAAAGAGAATCGCCGATAGTTCCACCCATGGCTTTTACAAAAGTATATCGCATACCACCCCCGATGATGATGTCATTAACCTTGTCTAGCAGATTTTCCAAAGCGGCAATTTTGTCGGATACTTTCGACCCTCCGACAATGAAAAGGAACGGACGTGTCGGGTTTTTCAATACTCTTTCAAGGTTTCCGACTTCGTTTGCCATCACATAGCCGAACATTTTATGTTGATTATCGAAAAAATCGGCGATAAGTGCGGTAGAAGCGTGTGCACGGTGTGCGGTGCCAAAGGCGTCGTTGACATATACATCGGCATAACTTGCCAACTGTTTTGTGAAAACTTTTTGCTGTTCTTTCATGGCTTTTTTAGCAGCGTTTTTTTCTTCGTCGGAAGCGTTTTCGGGTATATCTCGCGGTTTGCCTTCTTCTTCTGCATAAAAACGCAGGTTTTCCAACAACAATACTTCACCTGTTGTTAGGGATGCCGTCATATTTTTTGCCGAATCGCCCATACAGTCGTCTGCAAATTTTACAGGCATACTTAATGCTTTACTCAAATAGGGTAAAACAGGTTTTAATGAGCATTTTTCATCGGGATTTTTCTTTGGACGTCCTAAATGCGACATCAAAATAACAGAACCGCCATCATGCAAAATTTTTTTGATGGTTGGTATAGCCGCATCAATGCGTGTGGTGTCGGTAATTTCGTTTTGTTCGTTCAACGGGACATTAAAATCAACTCTAACGATGGCTTTTTTCCCTTTAAAATCAAATCCGTTAATCGTTTTCATTATAATTATTTTTTAAAAAATTAAACATCTACATAATGACATATCTTATTGATATTGTTTCTCATAATACTTTTTATATTCGCCCGATGTTACATTTTGAAGCCATCCCTGATTGTTGAGATACCAGTCAACGGTTTTTTCGAGGGCGGTTTGAAACGGTATGGAAGGTTGCCATCCGAGTTCCTGTTTCAACTTGGAGGCGTCAATAGCATATCGGAGGTCATGTCCGGCGCGGTCTTTTATATAAGTGATTAAACGGGCGCTTTCACCTGCGTTCCGATTCAGTTTTTTATCCATAATATTGCACAGCAGACGAATCAGGTCAATATTTTTCCATTCGTTGCAGCCTCCGATGTTATATGTTTCGCCTGTTTTTCCGGAATGTAGAATCAAGTCAATGGCTTGTATATGGTCTTCTACCCAAAGCCAATCGCGGATATTTTCTCCTTTTCCGTAAACGGGAAGGGGTTTATTGTGTACAATGTTATTGATAAACAGTGGAATTAATTTTTCCGGAAATTGATGTGAGCCGAAATTATTAGAGCAGTTGGAAATGACGATGGGGAGATTAAAAGTATGATAATAGGCGCGTACCAAATGGTCGGAGCCTGCTTTTGAAGCTGAATAAGGACTTCGGGGGTCGTATCGGGTTTCTTCTGTGAAAAGTCCGGTTTCATCTAAAGAGCCGTACACTTCGTCGGTAGAAATGTGATAGAAACGTTTTTGTTGTGTTTGTCCGTTCCATATATGTAGGGCGGCATTGAGCAGATTGACTGTCCCTACAATGTTGGTGAATACAAATTCGTTTGGATTGGAAATAGAACGGTCAACATGTGACTCGGCTGCCAGGTGGATAATGTAGTCGAATTGATATTTCTCAAACAGATACATGATCTCTTTTTCTTCTACAATATCGGCTTTAATGAAAGTATAATTCGGTTTGTTCTCTATATCTTTCAGATTTTCCGGATTACCGGCGTAGGTGAGTTTATCCAGATTGAAAATATGATAATCTTTATACTTATTAACAAAATGACGTACTACATGCGAGCCTATAAATCCTGCGCCTCCTGTTATTAGAACTTTCATTTTCATTTCATTTTTTTTATTATTTGGTATTATTTAGAGTTTGTTCCCATTTCCATGCCGACAACATCATTTCGTCAATGTCTCTTTGTGCTTTCCATTTCAACTTTTTGTTAGCCAGAGTAGTATCTGCCCATATTTGTTCGATGTCGCCCGGTCGGCGGTCAACTATTTTATATTTTAATTTTACTCCCGACACCTTTTCAAAAGAACGGATGATTTCCAGAACGGAAAATCCCTTCCCTGTTCCGATGTTGTATGTCTCCAACTGCTGTTGATTTTTTTCACTGATAAAACGTTCTAATGCAGCCACATGTGATTGAGCTAAATCAACTACATGGATATAATCCCGTATAGCTGTTCCGTCGGGTGTATTGTAGTCATTTCCAAATACTTTCAATTCGGGACGTTTTCCGATGGCGGTTTGTGTGATGCAAGGGGCTAAATTGTTGGGTTCACCGATAGGAAATTCTCCGATTATGGCAGAAGGATGCGCTCCGACAGGATTGAAATAGCGCAACAAAACAGCATTGAAGTGTGAGTTGATGATTGTATTTGTAATGATTTCTTCGCAAATCTGTTTGGTGTGTCCGTAGGGAGATGTTGCCTGTTTAATAGGCGATGTCTCAGTAACCGGTAATTTTTCCGACTGACCGTAAACAGTACATGAAGAAGAAAATACAAGGTTTTTCACCTCATATTTTTGCATAGCTTCCAATATATTTACAAGAGAATTGATATTGTTATAATAGTATTTTAACGGTTGTTGTACCGACTCGCCTACCGCTTTCAGTGCAGCAAAATGGATGATATGTTGAATGTCTCCATACTTGACAAACAGTTGATCAACACGATGTTTTTCCGTTAAATCAATATGTTCAAAAATGGGTAGTTTACCCGTTATTTTTGCAATTCTATCAACAGTTTCCTGATAGGAATTGACTAAATTATCGGCAATAACAACATCAAAACCTTTATGCTGTAGTTCTACAACTGTATGAGAACCAATATATCCCGTACCACCTGTAACTAAAACTTTCATATCATTTTATGTCAGTGCGAAGGTACACATTAAAATCGAATAACAGATTAATTGAATTTTGAAACGCATTTTATTATTTTTTAAAAAATAGCATCATTATGTATAAAAGATACGTCATTTGTACTTTTATTATTCAAAATAAAAAAAACACTATTAAAATAATATGAAGGAAATTCAACCTCATTGCCATACCTTTGTATTTGATTTGTTCACATTCATTGCCACTTATACAGCAAAGATTTCCTTGTTGATATAAAAGTTTATAAATAATAATTTAATATTTTTATTGAGAACAGAAAAAATAGAAATTGTCAATAACTAAAAAAAATATCTGAATATCTGTAGAAAAAAATGTCATATCTTTGCAAAGTATTTTTTGAGCAAATAATAGTATGACAATGGCAAACAACAAAGAGTTTGCACCCAAGCAAGAAATGAAATAATATTATATTTAATATACTACAAATCATATACTATGTATTATCACATATTAATAATAATGTATAAACATCTTATTCTATCGGTCTTCTTTCTCTCACTCTTTCTCCCTTTTGCTTTTGCGCAAGGTAGTGTTCCCCTCTCCGTATCAATAGATTCTACTTCTGTCTATGTTTTTCGTAATACGATTGACAGCACCGATTTTCCTATTTTTGTCCGGTATGATTCAACTTTGTCGGGAATAGAAAAACGTTCAAATCCATCGCGGAACAATGCCGCTTTCGCCGATTTGGGAAATATAGGACAGGCGCAAAAGAATATGCTGTTCGGCTATCAACGACCTTCGGGATTTCAATATAAAACAATTCCATATTACAGCTATATGCGACATAGTGTAAGTCCTGTCTATTTTCGTTCGCTGTTACCGTATAGCGAGGTGTATTATCACTTGGGCGCTAAAAAAGAGCAAGACGTAGGACTTTATTTTTCCAGCAATCTTTATCGCGGATTGACGCTCGGACTTCTGTTCGACTTGACTTTTTCTCCCGGTTTTTTTACCAATCAAAGAGCCGCTACCAATGACCTGGCAGTAAGTTTACGTTATTTTACACCCAACTATCGCTACGGAGTTATCGGCGCATTTTCGCATTGTAAAATACAGGCTAATGAAAGCGGCGGCATCGCCAGCGACAGCATCTTTGAAAACTCACAGTTACGTCCCGAAGCCATTCCCGTCAATTTAACCACCGGTTCAACCACCATAAGAAACTACGGCGTTGAAGTAACGCAATATTTTCACCTCTCAAAACCTCCATCTTCAATACCCCCCCCAAAAAAACCCGGTAAAGGAACCGATAATAACCGAACTGACTCTTTTCCGAATGTATTAGATTCTTTAACAAACGAATCGGACTTACCGGAAGAATTGGATACTATTTTTGAAAATCAAGTTATAGATACTTTACAAAATATCGGAGACCAACTCATCGAACTAGAAAGAAGAAGGTTTAACTGGGGGCGGCTTGCTTTACGCACCAAAATGTCCGACCTTTCGTGGCTCTATAACAATGACAAACCTCCCCGAGATTTTTTTCCTAACTATTACAACGATACCACCAAAACACACGACTCGACCCGTTATTTTATCTTTGAAAACACTTTTTCCTATTCCAACGCCAACATCAACTCCCTGCAAAAAGATTATCAATTCCGTTATTATTTGTCGCTCACACACCAGTATGTTCAAATACAGTCGCTTCCGCAAAACAAAGCGTATGACTCGTTGGCGGCGCCCAATGCGGCGACGTTTTATTACAGTCAACTGATTCCGAAAGTACAAATTTTAATGCGGCTGTTTCGCACATTTGAGTTGAGGGCTTCGGGCGATTATGTCATAAACGGTTATAACAAAGAAGACTTTTCGCTTTCAGGAAGTATAGGCAATACATTTGAACGAGGAAAAAACCAAACCGACCTGCGATTGGGCGTTACTACCGCCTCGCAAATGCCCGAATGGTTTTACGGCTATTACAGCGGCAAGCATTATCGTTGGGAAAATCGGTGCGACAAGGTGAATTATTTTATATTTTCCGGCGAACTCGAAAACAGGCTGTTCCATCTCAGAGGTGAATATTATTTACTTTCGAATTATATCTATCTCAATCAGGAAGCGCTGCCCGAAACAGTCGAAGATATTCAAAACGTGCTGAAAATAAGTCTGAAAAGTAAAATTAAAGCAGGAAAATACTGGATTTTCGACAATTTTTTGGCATATCAAAACACCTTTAACTCCGCCGTTATCCAACTGCCCGACTTCTTATACAATGGAACAGTTTACTTTCAAATGTCGTTGGCTAAGAATGCGTTGATTCTTGCTCCGGGCATCTCGCTGTTTTACAATACTGCATATTTTGCTGACGCTTATACCCCAGCGCTCAATTCGTTCTATCTGCAAGCAGAAAAGAAAACAGGAAACTATCTGTATGCCGACTTTTTTGTGGATGTAAACATCAAACATGCACGTATTTTTGTCAAGTATCGCCATTTTACCAATCCGCTATTACAAAATACCGAGATGGCAAATAAATACTATATGATACCCCATTACCCACAAGTCGGCGGAGGCGTTTATGCCGGCGTTAGTTGGAGATTTATTAACTAATATAATTATGTTTTTTAAGAATATTATCGGACAAGAAAGAGCAAAGGCATATCTGCGGCAATCTGTTGTAAAACAGCGGATAAGCCATGCACAGTTGTTTTCGGAACATGAAGGATACGGCGCACTTCCGCTTTCCATTGCCTACGCCGCCTACATCAACTGTCCGCATCGCACCGAAGACGATGCCTGCGGTACATGTCCGTCGTGCGTGAAGTTTAAAAAATTCTCACACCCCGACCTTCATTTCGTCTATCCGGTTGTTAAAACCGATTCCAAGCGCATCAGCAAAGAGTATTTCAAAGAGTGGCTCGAACTGCTGAACGAAAACAATGCCTATTGCACCTTTGCAAAATGGATAGAAAAATTGAAAGTCGGTAGTAAGCAGGCAATCATCTCTGTAGAAGAAGCTGAACAGTTGATTAAAACATTGAATTACAAGAGTTATGAGGCAGAATATAAAGTAGTCGTTATTTGGTTGATAGAAAAGTTACAACATCAGGCAGCGCCAAAGTTGTTAAAAATATTGGAAGAGCCGCCCGACAAAACACTCTTTCTGCTCATTACCGAAACGTCCGACGAAATATTAAGCACCATCAAATCGCGCACCCAACTGCTTCGCATTCCGCCCATCGAAAAAGAAGCAATAGAAACCGCTTTGCAACAACATTTTCCTGAGAATGACGAAGATACCATCCGTCGAATTGCCGAACTCTCCGAAGGCAGTTGGAGTAAAGCCCAAAACCTGTTGGAACATAACGAACAGGAAGAAGAGTTTTTTAACCTCTTTGTAGAATGGATGCGAATATGCTATGCGTCCGACATGCAAAAAGCGCTTGATATTTCTGAACAGTTTGCCAAAATGGGACGTGAAGTGCAAAAAAGTTTTTTCGATTATGCTTTGGAACTGCTGCACTTCTTTGTTCAACATCATGCTTGCGGCGCTGAAAAAGTTAAAACTCGCGATAATGAGAGAGCATTTATTGCTAAGTTTTCGCAATATATAAAACCTCACAATGTTTCGCTTTTTGCAGAAGCATTTGAAAAAGCCATTGCCCATATCGAAAGAAATGCCAATCAAACCATTCTTTTTATGGACATAAGCATTCACATCATGAAGTGGATTCATAAAGAAAAGAAATAACATGAAACTGTATCCTGTAATGACTGAGCGATGGATGACCGACGGCGGCGCCGTTTTCGGTGTTGTCCCTAAAACAATCTGGGGACGACTTTGTCCATCCGACGAGCGAAACAATGTACCAACCTGCATCCGTTGCCTATTGGTTGATACCGGCGACAAAATCATCCTCTTCGACACCGGAATGGGAAACAAACAAAACGAAAAGTTTTACAGTTACCGCTATATCTATGGCGATGAATCGTTGGATAAGGCTTTCAGTAACATCGGATACCAGTTTGAAGATGTAACAGACATTATTTTCACCCACCTGCATTACGACCACGTTGGTGGCGCCTTCCGGCGAAAAATGAATGAGAAAACAGCCGTTCCTCTGTTTCCTAATGCTCAATACTGGTGCTCGTTGCGGCAATGGCAATGGGCAACCAATCCCAATGTACGCGAAGCGGCTTCTTATCTACCCGAAAACTTAAACCCGCTCCATGAAAGCGGAAAGTTGAATTTTATTGAACATGAAGGTTTATTTACTGAAAATATCTATCTGCGTATGTTTCACGGACATACTGACGGACAAATCATTCCTATCATTGAAGTAAACGGAAAAACGTATGCTTATGTAGCCGATTTCATCCCGACTGTTTATCACCTGCCGTTGCCATATATCCCCTCCTACGACACCCGCCCGCTTTTGAGTATGGAGGAAAAGGAACAGTTTCTCGATGAGTCATTTACAAAAAACTACTATCTCATTTTTGAACACGACCCTGAAACCGAATGTTGCTCTCTGAAAAAAACAGAAAAGGGAGTCTTGGCGGACAATAGATTTACTATATCAAGTATATTTAATAATGATTGATTAAATATTTTGCGCCCGGCGGATTGTGATCACAACCGCACTATTTCATCGCAATCGTCTCAATCTCAACCAGTACACTGCGCGGCAATTCTCTGACTGCAAAGGCAGCACGGGCAGGCGGGTTTTCTTTGTAATACCGCCCATAAACTTCGTTCATGGCTGAAAAATGAGCCATATCACTCAGTAAACATGTTGATTTAACAACCTGATCAAAGGTATAACCGGCTTCTTTCAAGATGGCTTCTATGTTTTTCATAACCTGTTCGGTCTGTTCTGTTATACCTCCTTCGACGATAACACCAGTGACAGGGTCTAACGGAATTTGTCCCGAAATATACAATGTCCCGTTTATTTCGATAGCCTGACTGTAGGGACCTATAGCGGCAGGCGCCTGCTTTGTTGAAACTACTTTTTTCATCTTTTAATTATTTATGAAATATTATTTTATTAAAAATATTGTGCAAATGAAAATGACTTTTCGTTTATTTTGTTCTCAAAAACTCCTTGTTTATTCTTAAAACCGGAATGAGCGATGTTATCGTTCCTATAAATATTATTGTCAAAAAAACCAGCACAATGTCTGTCCATTTCACAATAACGGGGTAATAACTGATGATGAACGAACCTCCTTCCGATTCTAACGGGATAAAACCGAAAGTGATTTGCAAAAAACAGATAATCAGTCCGATTAGAATTCCGATAACTGCTCCAATAGCCGACTGTATCAGACCTTGCCACAGGAATATCCTGCGTATCTTGTTTACAGGATTTCCCATGGAGTTTAGAATGTACATATCTTTTTGTTTGTCAATGATAAGCATGGCGATGGAACTGATCATGTTGAAGGCTGAGACAATGACTATGAATGTCAGTATCAGAAAAACTGCCCATTTCTCCGATTTCATGATTTTATAGATGGTTTTTTGTTGTTCGAAGCGGTCTAAGACACGAAAGTTAGTGCCCATGATGTTTTTCACTTGTTGTTTTATTTTTGTAACATCGGCATTGGATGCCGTCCAAACTTCGTAACTTGAACGTAATGAATCGTATTCAAACAACGTTTGAGCAAACCGTAGAGGAACAAAAATATATTTTTCATCCAATTCTTGCTGAATGGAAAAAACACCGGAAGGTATGATGTTTTCATAATTGAAAGAGTTGATATTCACCATATTTCCACCAGCACGGCGTGGTGCTATTAAGGTCAACTGTGTCAGAAAATCACAAATATTGACCCCCAGAAAATGCCATACGCCTCCTCCTATTACTGCGTAATTTAAATCACCTTCTTTCAATAAAAATTTGCCGTCAATGATAACGGAGTCAATGGATGTAAATCTTTGATAATTACTGTTAACGCCTTTTACCCGTACAATATGCTGTCTTCCGTCATACTCGGCAAGGGCATTGTCTTCAATCACTTCGGCAACGTGTATCACTCCTTCAATATTTTCTAAGCGGGCAATGGTAGCGCTGTTCACAGGAAAGTGTTTACCTTCAACCGGTTCAATCTTCAATGGGGTATCAAAAGTGTTAAGCATAGAGGTTACAAGTCCTTCGATGCCGTTGAAGATTGAAAGCAGAACAACTAATGCCATTGTTGCTCCCGCAATGGCTATAACGGAAATCAGTGAAATGACATTGATGATATTCCGTCGTTTCTTGAACGATGCGGCGTATCGTTTTGCTATAAAAAATTCTGTATTATAATTGCGCATATATTTTTTTTTCAACACAGAGACACGGAGAACACAGAGGTTCACAGAGTACCATTCAATTTTCATTTTCCCCAACTCTCTCTGTCTAAACTTCTATAGTGGATGGCTTCGGAGAGGTGTTCATTTAAAATATCGGGACTTTCGTCTAAATCGGCGATGGTTCGTGCTACTTTTTGTATGCGGTCGTATGCCCGAGCGCTCAATCCCAATTTTTCCATTGCATTTTTCAAAATCACAAAACCCTGTTCCGAGATTTTACAGTGTTGACGCAATAAGTTGGTATTCATCTGGGCATTGCAATGAACGCCTTCATTGTTTTTAAAACGTTCTCCCTGTATTTGCCGCGCTTTTACAACTCGCTGACGCACCACTTCGCTACGCTCGCTCATGCGTACATCCGACAACTCTTTGAAAGGAACGGGAACTACTTCTACATGAATATCAATACGGTCGAGCAACGGACCTGATATTTTGTTCAAATAACGCTGCACCATTCCTGCAGCACAGGTACACTCCTGATCGGGATGGTTGTAATAGCCGCACGGACAGGGATTCATGGCTGCCACTAACATGAAGTTAGAAGGATATTCCACCGTCATTTTCGAACGCGAGATGGTTACCATTCTATCTTCCATCGGTTGTCGCATTACTTCCAACACACTGCGTTTAAATTCGGGCAGTTCGTCTAAAAAGAGGACACCGTTTTGTGCTAAGGAAATCTCGCCGGGTTGTGGAAAACTGCCTCCTCCGACCAATCCTGCATCGGAAATGGTGTGATGCGGCGAACGAAACGGGCGCGTTGTTACGATAGAAGTCCCCGACGATATTTTACCTGCTACGGAGTGTATTTTGGTAGTTTCCAATGCTTCATCTAATGTGAGTGGTGGTAAAATCGAAGGCAGTCGTTTTGCTAACATCGTTTTACCTGAACCCGGAGGCCCAATTAAGAGGACGTTATGTCCGCCTGCTGCCGAAATTTCCAAAGCCCGTTTGATGTTTTCCTGACCTTTTACGTCAGAAAAGTCAAACTCGTAGCAATCCAACTTCTTATAAAATTCACCGGCAGGGTCAACAACGGTCGGAGGAATAGAGTTATGGTCGGCAAAAAAATTCACCACATCGGTAATATTGTTCACTCCAATAACCTCCAAACCTGAAACGATGGCGGCTTCGGCGGCATTGTCCATCGGGAGGATAAAGCCTTTAAAACCTGCATTTTTTGCTTCTATAGCCATGGGAAGCGCTCCTTTGACCGACTTTATGGAACCGTCGAGCGAGAGTTCTCCCATAATCACATACTGCTCCCAATCGTCGGCTTGCATTTGTCCTGACGACATCAATATTGCGATGGCGATGGGCAGGTCGTAGCCCGAACCTTCTTTGCGAATGTCTGCCGGAGCAAGATTGACGATGATGCGTTGACGCGGAAATTTGAATTTACTGTTTGCCAATGCCGCTTCCATCCTTTGCAGACTCTCTTTTACTGCACTGTCGGGTAAACCAACAATATGTACATTAGCGCCCTGTACAATATCCACTTCAATAGTGATAATCAGCGCATTGACTCCTATTATGGTGCTTCCGTATGTTTTTATCAGCATAGTTTTCTCTTTTAAACATTATTAAAATATGTAGTTCCATTTAGTATTCGATACCGAAAACAAAGATTTGACAAAAGTACATCTTTTTTATATATGCTGTATTTTTGCTGTTTTATTTTTTACTCTTTCCCTAAAAATAATCATCCCTTATATTCTTTAACATTCTGACTTTTAAATTTTTACTTATTAATATGTAATTAAAAAATTTCATGTACATTTGCACCTGTATAAATACTAAATGAGCGTTATTGATTTAAGTTACCATGCTGAAAGAGTTAAAAATAAACAACTATCTTTTAATCAATAATCTGACACTTGATTTTTCAGAAGGATTTACCTTAATAACGGGTGAAACCGGTGCCGGAAAATCGGTGTTGGTTGGCGCTGTCATGTTGCTGTTGGGTGAAAAGGCTGATGCTAAGATGCTTTTTAATCCCGAAAAGAAATCTGTTATAGAAGGTGTTTTCGATATTGAGAAATTACAACTACAATCGTTTTTTGAAGAGCAGGAGTTGGATTATCTTCCCGAAACCATTATCAGGCGTGAAATCATGCCCGACTCTGCCCGTTCAAGAGCTTTCATCAACGATACTCCCGTTTCAAATACACAACTCAAATTGCTTGGGACACAACTGGTTGACATACACTCTCAACATGAAACGCTGAATATCAACAATCCGCTCATTCAATTGCAAATGATAGACCAATATGGAAAATTAGAACATCAAACAGTTGCTTTAAAATCCTTATTTGCAACCATTAAAAAGCAAAAAAACGCCTTATCCGAGAAAACCGAACTTTTACAGACAACTTTACGTGAACAGGATTTTCGACAACATGCCTTGCAAGAATTAACCGATGCCAATATAAAACAGGGCGAAATTGAAGAATTAGAACAGAAATATCAGTTGTTGAGTAATGCAGACGCTGTAAAAATATGGCTTGAAAAAATCTATTACCTGTGTATGGATCAAGAACCTTCGATTGTTGAAATGCTTAAAAGTATAAAAACAGAAGGAGATAAAATTTCCGTTCATAACGACATCCTTGCTCAAATGATTGAGCGATTACGTTCAACATCCATTGAATTAGCAGATATTGCCAACGATGCACTGCATATCAGCGAACAACTCAGCAGCGATCCCGAACTGATTCAACACATTGAGACACGTTTGGATTGTATCAATCGTTTAATGTTTAAATACCATCTTCAAAATACGGAACAACTGTTTCACCTTATTCAAACCTATCAAACACAGGCAGACAACCTCGCAGAATTGGAAGCAGACGTTTCCGAATTGCAACGTCAAATTGCTGAAAATGAATCTTTATGGCAACAAAATGCCCTCGACATACAAAAAAGAAGAAAAGCACTTTTTCCGGAAATAGAACAAACAATGACTTCGCTGCTAAAAACATTAGGTATGCCCAATGCCCAATTCCTCATTCATCATGAAACTTTAAACATCCCATCGGAAAACGGATTAGATAAAATCACCTTCATGTTTACTGCCAATAAAGGACAAAAACCCAACGATATACGAACAGTAGCCAGCGGCGGAGAACTTTCGCGGATAATGCTTTCCATGAAAAACCTGATGGGCAATACTCAACTGTTTCCAACCATGATTTTCGACGAAATTGATGCAGGTATTTCCGGCGCTGTGGCAGTAAAAGCGGGTGAACTGCTTAAAAATATGTCGAAAAACAAACAAATTATCGTCATCACCCATTTACCCACCATTGCAGCATTCGCAGACCGACATCTGTATGTCAGTAAAGATTCCCAAGCACAATCAACGCTCATTTCTGTTCGCTATTTGTCGCAGGAAGAACGAATTAAAGAACTTGCCCAAATGCTCAGCGGCGACCAAACCATGCAAGAAGCCATAGAAACAGCCACAAAATTAATTGAAACAGCATCCAAAAATTTAAAAAAATAATCATATTTTTGCACCCAACAAATTAATGTAACGGATATGGATGAGTTTGATAACAGAGATTACAGAGGAGATGTATTTTCAACGGCAGTAAAAGCAGGAAAAAGGACGTATTTCTTTGACATTAAAGAGACACGGTCAAATGATTTTTACCTGACAATTACTGAGAGTAAGAAAAAAGTTGATCAGGGTTCGGGAAAAATGTTTTTTGAAAAACATAAAATATTCCTGTATCCTGAAGATTTTGAAAAATTCGAAGACGCACTCCATGAAATTGTTGATCTGATTGACAAAAGGAGAAACGACGAAATTACAGATGAAGATTTTGAACGAATGAGACAAGAACAACTACTCAAGCAAGCAGAATCTTATAATCAAACAGAGCAGTTTGGACAAGAAGAATCGTTCGACATAGATAAAATGTTCGACGAGTAACAAATTATTCCGGACATTATTATTTTTTCCAGCGCGGTAATCGTTTCATTCCTCTTGTATAGAGCCATGAAAGGAATTTGGAATAGCCGCTTTTTATCATCATTTTCCTGCAAAATTCCTGAAATTCTTGCACCGTTCCGTTAAATGTAAATGCTCCGTTTTGATAGCAATAACTGCAATAGTCCACGTTTTTACTGCCATCGGCATTTGTTCCGCCGCCTTGCGGGTCTTTTTTCATCGGCATTCCACAACTTTTACACATTTTGTTTGTACTCATTTTTTTTATTTTTTGTGCAAATGCAAAGTTACAACTTTACGATCTAATTTCTTAGTCCGTTTTTTTATAGGACAATAGTGATTTTTATTAATTATCATGTGTGAATTTGTGTAATTTGTTGCTTTATAATCCCTTCACAACTTTTCTTGTTATTTCGCCATATTCCGATTCTATTTTAATGAAATAGACTCCGGCAGGTATTGTTGAAACTGATATTTTCATTTTCATTTCGCATTGGGTTGTTTCATAGACCATTTGA